>TBL_comb47_HYPODRAFT_10001056_pt1 | contig 36327 bp, 50 predicted proteins | sample TroBogypolimnion_40_FD_10682 | JGI IMG/M metagenome (IMG submission 10682)
GCGGTTTACGATGAGTCGGAACTACATCAACAAGCAGATCAAGGCTGCTGAGACTGTTGGAAATTTGGAAACCATTGGTTTCCAGACTGTTGGAAATTTGGGTACAATTGTACCCAAACCATCATCGGAAGCCCAAGCTCGCCCCCTTTCCAAGCTCCCCGCCGCCCAACAACCCGCAGCATGGGAGAAAGCGCAGGAAGCAGCCAAGGAGGAAGGCAAGCCGGTTGCAGCCCGTCACGTTGAAAAGGCAGTGGCGGAAGTTATCGACGCGTTAGTCGTGGATGGGACGAAGGGACCGGAAAAGAAAACGATAGTTAGAAAGTTGGTCCTATCAATGGGAATGGGAATTTTCAGGAACGCCAAAAGCGTTATGTCAACCATCACAAAAACCGACACCGAGCGGGAATCCGCGTTCAAATCTATGATTGAGTATTGCAAACAACAACTAGGAAACAAATGATATGAAACCACAAGAAAACAAGACACAAGCGCCAAAACTTGAGAAATCCAAGGATTACGAAAAGTTTCACCAAAACTCCGAACAGAGGAAAATGTCACCTCCGCACGTCGCCAGACTCATGGAGAGTATGAGGAAAAACGGATTCTTTGCCTCGAAACCGTTGCACGTTTACGCGGTGGGCGGAAGCTATCGGGTGGTTGACGGTCACAACCGACTCGCTGCCGCGAAAGAGCTTGGAATCGAATTTTACTACGTCGTGGAATCACAGGAGACGCAACTGGCCATTGCGGACCTTAACAGCAATGTTGCTAAATGGTCACTTTCCGACTATGTTAGAATGTACTCCATGCGCGGTAAAATTGACTATCAGGAATTGCAGAAATACGCTGAAACTGGAGTCTCTATCTCGCTTGCGGCGTCTATGCTTATCGGAAACTCCGCCGCGTCTGGAAACGCTTCAGGTCCGATCCGCGCCGGAACATTCAAGATTAAGACAAGGCTGCAAATAAACGAATTGGTTTCCATCATCGAACCCATGGGGAAAAATCACCCGGTAGTTAAGACGATCTCTTTCGTGAATGCGTTCTCTTTGTGCTACCTATCTAAAAATATTGATTTAGCTAGATTGAAACGCGGCATATTTTCCAATCCGGCAATGCTGGAAAAAACAAGCACGCTAGATCAAATGCTATCGCAAATCGAGGCGATATATAATTTCAAACACAGCAATAAGATTCCGCTGTCGTTCATCGTCAAGCAGGATTCGACGCAACGTAATGCTATCAAACCCAGCAAGCCATGAACAAACTACAAGTTAACAACGAACGCATGGATCAATTCTGCGAGACAATCGCGACGCAATGCCGCACTGCCGTTTTTGAGCGGTCGGCGGACATCCTAAAAGCATGGCAAGAAACGATCCTTGAAAGCCAGGATGAAGAAGGTGCCTTCCCCAAGCTCAAGCTGGGATTCGGCGTGACGGTGGACCTGGAGGCGGGAAAGATTGATACGCAAATCCGGTTTACATGCGCCTATAAATCCACCATCAGCGATGACATACCAGACCCTAACCAGCTGGAGATGTTCTCTTGATCTAACATTCACCCGTAGTGATACCGAGTCCCGAAACGGAAAAGGCGAGTGCCTTACCGGGCTTGTGCTTCGGGGCTCGGAATACACTAACAAAAATATAACATTATGAGTACTATCATTGGAATCGACCCCGGTAAGAACGGGGCAATCGCTTGGATCACTGACGGCAAACCATGCGTTGAGAAAATGCCGGAAACGCTGCAGGACTTGTGGGATTTAATAGAAGATTTTTCCCCCGCCTTATGGGAGGCTGGTACAAAGCCAAAAGCCTACATCGAAGCCGTCCATAGCTCGCCACAAATGGGAGTGACCAGCGCCTTCACATTCGGCCAAGGTTTCGGCCACCTCGAAATGGCACTGACCGCAGCCGTGATACCATTCGAGCGGGTCACGCCGCAACGGTGGCAAAAGGCGATGGGCTGTCTAACTAAGGGCGATAAGAACGTCTCAAAGCGTCGCGCTCAAGAACTATTCCCGCAGATGAAAGTTACGCACGCCACGGCCGACGCTCTGCTGATTGCTGAGTACGGGACAAGACAACTCCAACCATACTAACAAATGAGAAAAATGAAAGCTTATGAAAATGAAACAACAAAGTGAAAAGCGGGGATGCGGGCGGATAGGCAATTCAGCGCGGCGCGTAAACTCGTCAAGACGCATCAAAACGTGCTCGTCTTCTGCAAGGGCGATCCACGCAAGGCGACCTTTTTAATTTCTCAGCAGAACGCCTAGCCCACGCACGCCGAACCGAAATCATGTACACACTCACAATCAATCCAGAGGCGTTGCGTGCGGCGACTTGTTCTTTTTCCAAATTCTTAATTATTATGAACCCGACAAAACAACGAATCGCGATAGCTGAAGCCTGCGGATGGACATTCATCACACATGGTGATCATCCCTATGGACTTCCTCCAAATGACAAGACTGCACTACGAGAATCTGTGCTTCCAGATTACCTGAACGATCTGAATGCCATGCACACTGCCGAGGTGCTGAACCACGACAAATTCGATGGGTATTACTATCAGTGCCTTGAACTTTGCTGCTTCCGCTCACGCAATCTTCATGGACCAACCGGAACGCTTGCCGTTGGTTTTTCTGGTTGGATTGCGCACGCATCCGCACCCCAACGCGCCGAAGCGTTTTTGAAGACGCTCGAGTTATGGGAAGAGAACAGCGGAATTAGACCGAACCCCGCGCGAGTTATCCGGCACACCGATAATCAAATGACCAACAACGAAACAACCAATCCCGAAGCGTCTGAAATACCGAATGATTATTACTCCGTGTATGTCAAACGCAAACCAAAAGATCGAGGAAACTTCCTCTGCAACGTCCTGGCAAAAAGTACATCCGACGCGATGCGGATTGCTCGAGCGCACGGCCACACGCTGCCGCGCGGCTCCTACTCCGTCCGCATCGGGAAAGAAGGATATTACGCCGCCCTAAGATATGCATTTTGATTTTAATAACTCCTAGACAACCAATGATAAAACGACCACTCAACGAAAGGTTCTCAGTCGCCGTAGCACGCGGCACCAAATTCACGACGATACGCGATAAGCCTTGGCCGGTCGGCGTGCCGATCATGCTCTACAACTGGACCGGCAAGCCGTATCGGTCGCCGCAGTGTAATGTGGCCTCGATCATCGTAACGGGATTCTGGAATATCTTCATCTGCCAAATGGAATCCGGGGCAATGCGATACTCATACGGCATGGATTCCAATATCCCGCTGTGGCAACACGAAGGATTTGAGTCGCCGGAAGAACTTGATGAGTGGTTCCGTCCTATGGTCGATCCAGGGATGACGATCACGAAGACTCTGATGCGTTTTAATCTGCATAACGCTCTGGCTGAGAGCATTAGCCGGGTCGATCTCCTGCCACTTGCCGTGCCTCTTCCGTGTCCATTCTGTGGCGATCCAATGCGGATAAATGGCGCTAAACTGATAACTCACGCCATCCGTCCGGCCCCCACGCAAACCCCCACGCAACTCAAAAGCGCAGCCGCTCCAAGACTCACCCCCAACCCCACAATAAAATGCCTGATACCCCACAACCGAAAGTAGCCGCAGAAAGCGGGTCGGATGCGCCGACTTGTTCTGCCTCTTTGACCCGAGAGCAGTTTGAAATCTTGCATCACACCGACAACCGCTCCGCCGGTCACAGATATTGCGGCGGCGGAAAGACGATGGATCAACTCGTCGAAATGGGCCTCATGGAATACCTGGGAACACAGTCATGGTGTCCCGATCCATTCCACGGCATTACCACCAAGGGACTCGCGTCCTTGCGTCAGAACGCTGAAGTCCAGCCGCGCCCTGACCAACCCCAAACTAACCAATAAAATGCCCAACTCAACAAACCATTCCCCGGCGTCGGCTGAGACTCCTTGTTCTGCGTCTTTGACTCCAGAGATTGACGCAGCCTCCTATGAAGCTACTACGCGCACGGTCGGTAAGCGGATTGTGCCCTTGGAAAAAGCTCGGAAGATGGAACGCGAGAGGAACATCTACAAGGCTGCTCTTAAAAACGGAACGTGCGTAAGGTGCGCGGCAAATGGGTGGGATACGGAACGCCTCGGCCCATGTCCAAAATACCCCGAATGCCGCGAGTCATTCCCGCAGAACGCCAGTATATAGCCATGGACACCGCGAAACAGACGCCGGAAAAAACCAATGGACACCGACGCGGTGTCCATTGGCTACGATCTCTTGTTGTGGGTCTTTTGTTAGGCTGTCCATGCCTCGCCGGTGACGGCATGATCGCCGGATTGGTTGAGGTATCCGCGCTGCCCATCGGAGGCGCGGACGAACTCCACATAGATCCCGACCTTGCCCTTGCTGGCGAGCCGCTCCGCAAGATCCTTAGCGACCGCCTTGGACACCTTGTGCTCGTGGCAAAATGGCGGCGACGTGCCGTTGTCCTCGACAACGGAATACATGCCAGGGCGACCGCCCTTGGCCCCGTTGGCACGGCCAGCGGCGGCCTGTGCGGGTGTCTTTGCTGCTCCGCCGAGGCGGCCCAATTGTTGTGCTGCTTTATTTTTCATGGGGTTGGTTTTTGGGGTGGGGTGGTTGGACATGCGCAAACAATACCGCAGCGCTGGGGTTTCGCAAGGATTATTTTCAATTATTTTTCACGGGCTCTTTTGAGTCCACACAACATGTTATTAGGCCAGCCGTGATTGGATTTAGCCATTAACGAGGTTCGCAAAATTTCCAATCTTTCGGCGGTTTTTTCTAAAGTACCAATGCGCGTTACCTTATTGCAAGAAAAATCTCAAATTATTTTCACGGCCCGATTCCGGGTCTTTCCCACAACAGCGGAATTAGACCGAACCCCGCGCGAGTTATCCGGCACACCGATAATCAAATGCCCAACAACGAAAAGTAACACCAAGTAACGCAATGTCATACACCAAGCTTTTTGCATCAATCGTCACATCGACAATCTGGACTGAGGATGACAAAACTCGAATCGTCTGGATAACCATGCTGGCAATCGCCAACAAGCACGGCGAGATTCAGGCGAGCATCCCCGGACTGGCTAGAGTTGCCGCCGTTTCGGTCGAGGATTGCGAGAGGGCAATTAATCGGTTCATGTCGCCGGATAAATACAGTCGGACGCCGGATGACGAGGGTAGGAGGATTGAAAAAATCGAAGGCGGATGGGTGTTGATAAACCACTCGAAATATAGAGCGATGGCCAGCAAAGACGAGGAGAAAACAGCTTCGGCAATTCGCCAGCAGCGATTCAGGGATCAGAAAAAAAGAAATTCTAGCGTAACGAAAAGTAACGGCGAGGTAACGCCCAGTAACGATGCAGTAACGGAAGATAGGGACATAGCAGATACAGATACAGATACAAAAGCAAAGAAGAATACCCCCCTAACCCCCCAAGGGGGAGTGGGGGAGCAGTCAGAATTGATACCTTCGGCAAACCCAGATTTCATGCCAATCGGATGGAAGCGACTAACGGAAAGGCAAAGGAAACTGGTCAAAGTTAAATTTAACACGCCGAAAATGATTCAGGTCGGATCATGGTTTCGCCGGAAAGAATCCAACCTTTGGAACGTTTCCGAAGCCGCGTCAATCACGGAAATCGACCCTACTACTAACGAGGTAAACGGAATGGGCCGCTACTACCTCGCCGACATCGAGCCTGACAAGGACATTCGCCGTCGCGACCTCCAGACGCTCCTCAACAACTGGGGCAGCGAACTCGACCGGGCACGAGCATTTTGCGGGAAGATGGGATCATGAGTGACGACGTTAGGTCCATGCCCTACGCTCTCGGGCCGGAAAAGGGGCTGCTGTCCCTGATGCTGGATTGCGATGGTTACATTTGCCGCGCAATCGAGTCGGGCATTGTCCCTGAGACATTTTACATGCCCTCGCACTCGACTCTCTACGGGGCATTGTGCGACTGCAACGCCTCGGAGCGGTCGGTCGAGTTGGTTTCACTCATTCAATACCTGTTAGATAAGAATCTGTTGGATCAGGTAGGGGGGCCCGCTGCGCTGGCCGACATCCTAACCTACGCCTGCGGGGCAACCCACCGATGGCCGCAATGGCTGGCCGATGTTAGGGACAAGGCAACGCTTCGCGGGGTGATTAACGCAGGATCAGAGATGATTTCATCAGCTTACGACTCGCCGGGGGAGGCTGGCGCGGTATTGGACGCCGCTGAGGCGTCGCTATCGGCCTTGCGCGAGTCTTCCGCTGGTATTGTGGCACAAACCGTCAAACAGGCCGTGGCGGCCATTATGGAGCAATTTGGCGATGAGTTGCAAGGGCGTATTCAGGCCGGACTAAAAACCGGGTTTTCCGGCATCGACCAAAAAACAGGCGGGATGAAGCCGGGTGATATGTTCGTCATTGCCGCCCGCCCGTCGATGGGCAAAACCTCGCTCATGATGAACATCGTCGAAAACATCGTTTTCGAGCAGGAGCTTCCGGCGTTAGTTTTCTCGTTAGAAATGACGCTGGAGCAGCTTTGTCGCCGAGTGGTTTTCTCTCGGGCAAAATACTCACCAGCCGAACTCAATCGGGGAATCCGCCCGGACAAGTCCGACCTCAGAAGAATCCGCGAAAGCGCGGTAAAGCTCGCTTCCGCCAAGATTGAAATTGACGATACTCCGGGGGTTACAATCTCGTACATCCGTGCCAAGGCCCGACGCATGCGACGCGAAAAAGGCATTTCGCTTATCGCCATCGACTACCTGCAACTTTGCCACAGCATAACCAAGCAATCCCAAACAAGCCGAGAGCGTGAAGTTTCCGAAATATCCGCCGGAATCAAGGGCATCGCCAAAGAGTTAGGAATCCCGGTAATTCTGTTAGCGCAGCTCAATCGCGGGCCGGAGAGTCGAACAGGGAAAGCAATGGGCATCCCGCGACTGTCAGACCTTCGGGAAAGCGGCAGCGTGGAACAGGACGCCGACATGGTGGGGTTGCTTTATCGGGCATCGTACTACGCGGAGTCCGACCCGGCGGCGAAGCCTGATGACTCAGCGGTCCTTGACCTAGCAAAAAACCGAAACGGCGAAACTGGCAAGGTGTATCTAACATTCAACAAGCCCTTGATGAGATTCGAGGATGGCAACGCGCCGGACAAATCGGAGCAGGGCGAGGGAGTGAATTTCTAACTAACGAAACAATGAGCGACGAACTAACAAAACTACTGCATGAAATTGAAGTGATACAAATCATGCGCCGTGAAAATTGGAAAGAGGATGGGCCGAAAGATCACGACCTTGAAATCAATCACCGGACTCAAATCCAACAGATTTCCGACAAAATCAAATATAAGAAACCATGAGCAATTACCCAGAAGATGGATTCATCGAAGCAAATTATGACAGGATAGGAAAAACTAAATAATAACGATAAAACGCAGGCACCGACATGAGCGCGATAGAAGCCCCGAAAACCACGCAGGACGATGCCGCTCATGGCGGTTGTCCTGCCGTGCCTTGTTCATTTTCTTCATCTTCGGGAGGGAGGCATGAATGAGCTGGCACTATTCGCTGGCGCTGGTGGAGGCATACTCGGCGGCAAGCTGCTCGGATGGAAAACCATCTGCGCCGTCGAGCGAGACGCCTACGCACGGGATGTTCTGGTCGCCCGACAAAACGACGGATGCCTCGCACCGTTCCCGGTCTGGGATGACGTATGCACCTTCGACGGGAATCCATGGCGCGGACGTGTTGACGTGGTGTCTGGAGGCTTCCCATGTCAGGATATCAGCGCCGCAGGGCGCGGTGAAGGAATCAACGGGGATCGAAGCGGCCTCTGGATGGAAATGGCACGAATCATCGGTGAAATACGACCCCGCTTCGCGTTCGTGGAAAACTCGCCAGTGCTCACTACTCGGGGACTTGGAACCTGCCTCGGAGACTTGGCCTCGCTGGGGTATCATGCGCGATGGGGAGTCGTGGGAGCTATCCACGCCGGCGCTCCTCACAAGCGAGAACGAATATGGATACTGGCCTACACACCGGACGACGGGACTAGATGGCGGGAGCAACAGCCGCAAGGCGGCGAAAGCTCGCGGCATGTGGCCGACGCCGAATCAGCGCGACTGGAAAGATACCGGATCGACCCAGGGCAACCGGAAATCTCCGAACCTCGGAACCATGGTGCATCAGTTCGCAACGCCGCAGGCGAGGGACTATCGGACGGGATCGACCGACCGATGGGAGAACCCGGAACGCTCACGGAATCTGAACGATCAGATTGGTGGGAAACTGAACCCGAGCTGGGTCGCCTGGCTCATGGGGTGGCCAATCGAGTGGACAGCTTGCGCTGCCTCGGCAACGGACAAGTTCCGGCAGTGGTGCGCCTCGCATGGAATCTCTTATCTCAAATGAAATAACAAAATATGACAGCGGAAAAAACAGACGAACGGCGAGAAAAGAAAATTGAACATCGAATCATCAATGACCATTTTCAGAACTACAAGCGGCACAACATACCGAAGGCGCAGCTTTTAATTGCTGACATCCCATACAACGTCGGAAAGAATGCTTATGGTTCGAACCCGGCATGGTACGTTGATGGGGACAACAAGAACGGCGAAAGCAAGCTGGCGAACTCTGAGTTTTTCGACACCGACAAAGACTTTAGAGTTTCCGAGTTTCTTCATTTTTGCTCCAAAATGATGAAGCCCGAGGACAAAAAGAAAACCTGCGACGCGCCTTGCATGATCGTCTTTTGCGCTTTCGACCAGCAATGGGATTTGATAGAGAAAGCCAAGGAGCATGGACTTGTAAATTATATAAACCTGGTTTTCGTTAAAAACTTTTCCGCGCAGGTCCTTAAGGCCAACATGCGCCCGGTTGGAAATTGCGAGTATGGCTTGATTCTTTATCGGGACAAGTTGCCAAAATTTAACAACAACGGGAAGATGGTATTTAATGCGATGGATTGGCCACGCGACAACGAAAGCGAGAAAAGGCACCCAACCCAGAAGCCGATTGTGTTGCTGCAACGACTAATAACCCTTTTCACAGATCCGGGCGAAGTTGTGATTGACCCTGTGTGCGGCAGCGGATCTACGATCATCGCCGCGTCACGTTGCGGGCGAAGCGGGTACGGATTCGAGATCAAAAAGAATTTCCACAAGTCGGCTAATGAGTGGTTAGAATTGGAACACCGGCAGATGAAGCTATCAATATGAGCGACCCACTAAAAGCCCCGTTCCCGTATTTTGGCAGCAAATACCTTGTCGCGGATGAAATCTGGCAGGCGTTCGGATCCATCACTAACTACGTGGAACCATTCGCCGGAAGTCTCAGCGTCCTACTCAATCGCCCACACCCATCACGCGGAAGCGAGACGGTAAACGACCTTGATTGCCACCTCGTCAACGTCTGGCGCTCAATTGCCGCCGCGCCGGAAAAGTTGGCCGAACTCCTTATCGCGCCCGTAGCCGAGGCGAACGCCGAAGCGCAGCACAACGCGCTGGTGCAAGGCGCCCCCGAAATGCGCGAACTCATGGCCGATCCGCTATCCCACGATCTAACATGCGCGGCATGGTGGATCAAGGGCGCGAACGAATGGATAGGCACGGGCTGGTGCACCGGAGAGGGGCCGTGGTCCTGGACGCCGGAAGGCGGATGGGTGACCAGCTCCGGGACGGGCGTCAATCGCCAGCTCCCACACATCGGGAACGCGGGGAGGGGCGTCAATCGCCAGCTCCCACACATCGGGGACGCGGGGAAGGGCATTTTCGCCCGGAGAATCGAGTTTGTCAGAGGCTGGCTATGCGCACTGAGGGACCGTCTAAGCGGCGTGCGCATTGCGTGCGGGGACTGGAAGCGAATTTGCCAACCAAGCGGGACCACGCGGCACGGAATGACGGGCGTCTTCCTCGACCCTCCGTACATCGGCACCGAGTACGTTTACGACTCCGCGCCCGTTTGCGACTCCGTCAGGGAATGGTGCGAAGCCAACTCTTCCGATCCCCTGCTGCGAATCATTCTGGCTGGTCGTGGAACCGATCATGACGAACTTGGTTGGCATCGGATCGAGTGGTCAGGCAAGGTCGGCTACTCGAAAACCGAGGACAGGCACGACGAGGTTCTTTGGCTTTCTCCAAACTGCATAATCACCGACCCAGCACAAGCAACCTTTGATTTTTAACTAACCATAAATGTGAAACCACTACTAATCCAGCTCACAAAATCCGCGTCTAACGTAAAGGAGTTCATAGCGTCAATCCGGCGCGAGCCATCGCCGGGTTTTCGGGAATACATGGCAACCCTTCTGCCCGACCTAGTTCCGACGCCACAAATCATATCAGAATCAATTAAAAACAATAACGAACATGATACCAAAAACACCCCGTGACTGGCTACGCTGGATCAGGTCACTAGACGACCGCCCGACAAAGCTTACCAAAATGACAAAGCGCCGAATCGCGCCACTAACAGAGATCACGGCCGAGGTTGCACTTGGAATGCTGGAACTTCACAAAATTGGAGCAAAGGAATTTTGCCTATCAGAAATCAAGGATCGCATAGACCGTGATATTCACGATTCATCGATGCTGTTTTTGAGGGAGAAGGAATTTGCGACAATCTGCGAAAATTCCAAGGCTGGAAAATACTGGTACAAACTAACAGATTTTGGGATTCTTGAATCGCTGGAAATGGAGCGACGGCTAACGGATCTAATCAAAAAAGCCGAAAAAGCCATCGAAAGGGGGACGGCGAAATGAGTCGACGCGAAGAGCCGCACAGGAGGCGGGATGACGACAACGGCGCGAGGAAGCGATCGGAGGACCTAACGCAAGAGGAACGGGCCGAAATGAGAATGTGCGGGCTGTCCGATCAGGTTGGAAAAGCCTGCTCAAAATGGCTAGCAGAGAGGGGAATTCATTCCGGCCAATGGTCAAGCGGGGGGAGAGATAAAAACCCAACGAAACGAACGCCACCTTTCAAACCCATAATCCCAAAATAGTCCCACAATCATTTCGGGACCAAACGGCAAAGTTAGTCCCACAATCCCACAAGTCTTTAGATTGTGGGATTGGGACTAGCCCAGAATGTGGGACCGTTAGAATAATTCCAGAAGCGACCCAAAAATCTCCTTGACTGTCGTTCCTAACAGCTTAAAAAGCCCGTATATGCAGTTGGCCAATGAGTCAAGAAAACGAAAAGACGGAAGTGAGCGCAAGGTTCGACAACGACGCGACGATGCGAAGTTTGTCAATCAGGAGGAATACATCCGAAACCTGTCAGATCAAGTCGGGAAGGCATGCGGGGCGTGGTTGCGCAAGCGTGGCGTTCCGGATGGCAACTGGCGGGACATTGCCGCAATGGAGCAAGCTGTCGCGAAGGGGTTGGAAAGGGTCAGCAAATGACAAAGAAAAATCCCCTCCCCTGCCGGATACGGTTAGATGCACCCGGACGGAACAAGGAAATCTGTTAGCCGGGGGGCAAAAGCCGGGTTGGTGCGGGGTGCCACTTTCCCCTGCGGGACATAAAAAATCCCCTCCCCCGTTACGGAAGACTTTCTCTATTCTAAAAACATTTCCAAACTCGTCAAGCCAAAATCAAAATCACCTAGAGCCACAATGAAAACAGAAACAGAATCATGCCCGAAATGCGGAGCGGAATCCGAGAATTTCAAAAATCCAAACATGGATGGGAATTATTGTCCCATCGAATCCCGACTGACCGTCGATCCAAAAATATTCCGCGCTCTCGGATGCCTCCGGCTTGGCCAGCAAATGGACGAAGATAACCGGTCGCGATTCCCGGAAATCGGAGAGAGCTTTACGGATCGGATCTTAATCGACTACTGGGACCGTCAAATTTCCGCCTTTAAATCTGCCATCGAGGGGATCGAATCATGAGCGCGAAACCATCCCTCAAAAAGCCAGCCAAAAAGAATCCGCACGGAAAGGCGGTCGCCAGACGTGCCGCAACCATTGGCGATATTGCCGACAGTATGAAGCAGGCGGAAAGTCTTTGGGAAATCCCGATTGCCGTCATGCGGGCCGCAAAGAATGCTGGGTGCCCGGCATTTGAAAAGTCGCGAGTCCATCGGAAGGCGCTGTTAGAATGGCTCGAAACCAACCCGCAGATTGTTGCGGCCGGGGCGGATGCGGGCAGCAAGGCGGAGCTTGAAAATGAAAAGCTTCGCGTTCAAATCGACACCCTCAAAACGCGTCACGCGAAGGAAGCCGGCCTGCTAATTCCCCGCGCAAAGGCAGAATCCGAGTGGGCAACCTGCGCTGCCATCGTACAGGAAGAGGCCAAGGCACTAATGGACAGGGACCATTACCGGATATGGATCGACCGGATTCTCGCGCGCCTGGCGAACGTCCTCCCGACACCAATTCTTGTACCGACAACCAAGAAAGGAGGCAAGTGATGAGCGCTATCATCGCCTTGGGATCAAGTATTTCTTATCTACGGCAATCGAAATAACGCCTCTGCCCTAACATGGAAAGCTCGCTTCTCCAATACTTCAAATCCGTCCACGACGGGGATATTGTCGATTGGGCGGATGGAAAGCTGAAAATCCCGTACTCGACCCAGTACCCTATCTATGTCGCCAGCGTGTCCCCTTGGCTGATAGAACCGCTGCGCTGTCTATCAGATCCGAAAATTTACCGGGTTGATGTTCGAATGCCCGCCGGAGCCGCGAAGTCATTGATCGGTGAAATCCTGATTGCTAAGAAATTTTGTGATGAGTCGGGGATGATATACTACGTCTGGCAGGCCGACGACGAGGCCGGGGACGCGATGGAAGATCGGATATATCAACTGATCGAATCTAACGACTTTCTTTCAAGGCGCCTTCCGAGGGACCGAAACAAAAAGCGGACGCATAAGCTATCCGCGCCCCATGTTACGATTTACGCGGTGGGGGCCAATGAGTCGGCGGCGCAGTCAAAGCGAGTTAACACGCTCATCATGGAAGAGCCGCATATGTGGAAGCCCGGAATGTACAAGGCGTTTATGGACCGCACAAAAAGCGTAAAAAATCCTCTGATATTGTCTTTGTCCACTGGGTCAATTTTGAATGATGAATCCGACAAATCCTATTGTTCGGGATCGTGCGAGGAATGGCAGGTTCCGTGCCCGCATTGCCGCGAATACCAGACGATGACCGATAACCGCGACAGACTTCTTGCCACCATTGACGATTCTACGATGGATGAAAATGGAGAATATAACTGGCCGGCGTTAATTCCAACAGTTCGCTACAACTGCGAGCATTGCGGAATTGATTGGCCGACAGACAAGGAGTTTCGGCATGAGCAGGCAAAGCAAGGAAGATACAAAGTCACGAACCCGAACGCCCCTTCTAACCACAGAAGCTTTCACATGGAGGCAGTTGGCATCTATTACGAAGGATTCGAGCTATCAGAAATCCTAAAGCTGAAACTTGAAGCCGTCCAATCGTACAAATGCGGATCCATTGAGCCGTTCAAGAATTACATGCAGAAACAGCGGGCTATGGCATGGGATGAATCCCCGTCAAATGACGATGACAAGGCCGCGTTTGACAGGACCAAGGGCAATTATGCCAAGGGGGACCCTCATGAGTCGGAGCTTTCCCGATTCCTAACAATTGATAACCAAGCAGGGAAGGCGTCACGAGGTCAAGGTGCGCATCGTTGGTACACCTGCCGTTCGTTCGGTCCTACGGAATGCCGACTGATAGACGAGGGGCGAGTTTCGACGTGGGAGGAAATGGAAGAGAAGCGGATTGAGCTTGGAGTCGAACCACGCCGAACGCTGGTCGATTGCGCGTTTGATACCATCGCCGTGCAAGAGGTATGCGTTAGATACGGCTGGCAGGCGCTATGGGGCGATACGACAAGCAAAGACTCGTTTCCTCACCATGAAAATGTGATGACTCCCAGCGGACCAATGCAGATAGTTCGCCACCACCCATATTCCCGCCCGCAGGCAGGACATGTCGGAATCGGAAAAAGCGGAAAGCAGTCGCAGGCGGTCTATTACTTCTGGTGCCAACGGCCTATCAAGGATCAATGGCATCGACTTATGGACGGGATGACGACTTACCGTTGGACAGTCCCGCATGACGTGAGCGACGAATACCGAAAGCAAACCCGCGTTGAGTTCAAGAAGCAAATCACAGGCAAGGACGGGAAGAAAAAGTGGGAATGGTTTTTTCCGAAGGGTTGCGATAATCATCTAACTGACTGCGACCAGATGACGCTTGTGGCGGGATGGATGGACAAAAGAATCAAGATCTATCTCGGGGCGATTGAAAACGAACAACAAACTAACGAATGACATGAAAACGATTGGAATGTGTAAGGATTGCGTGAGCTGGACTAGGACAAGCACGAGTCGAGGAGAATGCTCCGCTATTGGGGAGGATCACGGCGAATGCTTCGGGTGTGTCCATTGGAAGGCGAAAGAACAGTTAGGCAAAAATCTGAATCCTAACTACCAGCCAAGCACGGCGGAGGAACGTCTGATAGACGACCTTCGGATCGAGAACGATTGCGCCGTGCGGAAAATCCAACGACTCAGCTCGGCGCTTGTAACGCTTGGAATCGACCCGACGCAAATCTAAGTGGAGCGGGAGAGGATCGAACTCTCAACATCCTGTTTGCAAGGCAGGTGCTCTGCCGATTGAGCTACCGTCCCGAGGTGGCCGCCCGCCGAACCCTACATTATCAAAATGTGGAGTTGACGGGCTGAGCCGCAGGAAAGATTTCACAGATTCCCGCAAAAGTCAATAAAATACTACCAGACCACCCTCGCGTCAAGAATCGTGTTAGTGGTGTTCGCGTTTGTTAGGACGTTGAACCTAATATATTCATGCAGCTCTGAAAAGCTTGTGTGATGTTCTCCCGCGCCAAGTGTTAACGTCCCCTCGCTTGTCTCTCGCCATGTTAGAAGATCGTCGGAATACTCGAAATTTCCAGTGATGGCTTGCGAGGTGTAAATCCGGTACATGGCCTGCGACCCTCCGACCGGGATATACCCGCAGACGGCCAGCATAAGCGCGGGTAGTGTTTCGGAGGTCCTATCTGGCGCGTTAAATGTTAGGGAATTAGACGCGCTCAAAACGCTTGGAGCGAGTGAGAAAAGCGTAATGCCGTCAACTCCCCCGATGGGTACGCGCTTGGAGAAATTCGAGGCGCTCTCAGTGATGACCCATGCCAACTGTCGCGAACAGGCGATGCGGTCGGTGAGCGTGATTACATCGACCGAAAGCGATCCTATCACAAAAGGATTTGCTAGAGTTAGGGAGTAGTAGTCAACTCCAATAGTCCCGTCAGCGTTTATTGCATGGCACAAGTGGGCCACGGTATCTGCAATTGTCGCTCCGATCTTAACGTCACCGGGCGACGCCATAGTTGATTTGAACCGACACGGCCACAGGTTGCCATAAAGTCCAATTGATAAAGTATCGCCATCCGCCGGGTTCGAGTCCATCCGCAAATCACCGATTGCTGAAACGCCAGGAGCAATCCCGGTGATGGTTCCTACCGGAGGGGCGCCTGTGATCGCCTGAGTGAGCGAGGAGAAAAGTGAAGCCCCGCTTTTTTCAACTTTGCCGCTCAGAGTAATGCCTTCGACCGCTGGCGAGCCGGAAACCGTTCCGTAAACTGACACGTAGCCAGTTTCGGATGCGGATGTTGACCGGATGATAACTTTGCCTGATGTGACAGGCTGGGCTGATAGCGGATTCCCTGACGTTGTCGAAAATGCTTGGTTTGACATGCCCGCAATTACCCCATATTTTCGTTTTTTACCACTGAAAAATTCTGAAAATAATTCTTGCTGTTTCTGATTACGGGTGACAAACCGATTTTAGATGGCAGTTAGACAAGCACTTGTGGGACTCGAAGCGGCAGATTTGGTCGCGATCAGAGATGCGTGCAAGCAAGCCATTGTTGCCGGGGCTGTGCGGGGTATCAGCTATACCATCGCGGGCAGGTCGTTCTCGTTCCCGTCGCTAGAATCAGCGCAAAATACTCTCCAGGAGGCTGCTTATGCCTTGGGGCTTCTAACGGGTGCCCGAAGCGAAGTAGTTAGGCCAAACTTTAACCCCGGTTTTGGCCGCCAATGATTCCCGCGTACAAGCCGTCACTTTTGACTCGGGCAGTTGGCCGGGTTTCGCCTTCCGCCGGAATCAAGCGGATGCAGGCCGAAATCGCCTTGCATAGATACCGATATGAGGGGGCGGAAATGAGCCACAAGCGGGCTTCTGCCCCGCAAAACATGTCGCCTAACGCATTCGACGTTCAACGCGACAGGCTACAACTCATGCGGGAGGCGGAAGACTTGGAGCGCAATTTCCCGCCCGCCGCCTACTTGAACCGCAAATACGCACTCTACGTCGCTCCTGTCAGTTATCACGCGATGACCGGCGACCACGCTTTAGACGCCGAGATTGAAGAGTACCTTAATCACGAGGTATTTCCTAACTGCGACCATACCGGGCGATATGACTTCTTTCGAATGATGGGCTTTGGCGTCATGGGGGCAAATCGTGGAGGGGACTACGGATTCGCCTTTACGCGCCCCGGCAGCAACTCGGAAATGAGCGAGGATGAGATTCTTGAACACGATTTAAGGATCCAAGCAATCGAGCCTGACCGAATTGGCGGCGTGTATCAAAATACCGTTAGTAATACATACGTCGCCGGGTTGAACATCGGCCCTAACGGTGAAATTGTTTCGTTCAAAATCTTCCACAGGAGCATGACGACGAATTGTTATGACGATCCCGTTGATGTTCCAGCAAAGGATTTTGTTCACCTAACAGACCCTCTGCGAATTGATATGTACCGGAGTGTGACGCGCCTCGCTCCGGCCATCAAGGACCTTCGCGACCTTTATGAGTCGATGGAGTACGTGATGGGAAAAATGAAGCTCGCGAGCGCGATGACCGTCTTTACGAACTCCAACGGCGCTACGGCCGGTGACGGGGCGTATGACCCATATAGAACCGATCTGTCCAGCGGAGCAACCGCGTTCCAACAAGACATTTCCTTCGGGCAAATAAACCACCTTTCGGGCGGTACGGACATTAAATTTCCGGCTAGTGCCAGCCCCAGCGATCAAGAGCAATGGCTAATCGTTCAGAAGTTGAAATTCGTCGCGATGGCATACGGCCTGCCGTTCTCATTCGCATTCGACGCTGGCGCACTTGGTGGCGTTTCCGCTCGGCTTGAAAGCGAACTCGCTAAGGATGAATTTGAGCGAGGACAGCGGGAAATTATCACGCCCGCCGCTACCAGAATAAAGAACACGTTCCTAACCGACGCTTGCGCCAAGGGGATTTGGCCCGTCTCGAAACTCCAACAAATTTGCCGGGGCCGATGGGGTTTTCGCCCCCACCCGCAACCGGACCTCGGTAAAGAGGCGACCGCTGCCGTAACGCTCTACCAGCAGGGCTTGCTAGATCCGATCCAATACTGGACAGAAAACGGAGGCAATCCCGAAGGCGTGGCCGATAACATGGTCCGGTGGGCAAAAATCAAGCGCGACAAAGCCACCGAGGCAGGGATGGAAGTTGCGGACGTGTTTGGCAACGGCCCCACAATGCCCCTCAGCGTGTCGGAATCGAGCACGGATAGCACGACAACAGACAAATCATCCTATGGCGACTCTAAAAAAAAATTAGAGAAACATGACTTCAAATCCAAAATTCCGTTTGACGAGTCGGAACACCCACGAGCGGAGAACGGGGAGTTTGGCAGCGGGGGTGCGCAAGCAGGCCGCAGCCAGCGGGCCAATGTTGGAACACTCCAACACGCGGAGAGGGTCGGAGAAGGAAAGGACGCGACTCTTATGATCAACGGGAAACCAGCTCCCGACTTTATCAAAGCAGGGATGATTCCTCCCGCTTATTCTCGGAACATTCAAATCGCCACTGATAGAAATTCGGACGTTTGGGCCAAAATGGAAGACGCGAAAGGGAACCCGAAGACCGTCTATAACCCTGACTTTTTGAAGCGCAACGAAACGATCAAATGGGCGCGGACAAACGAAGGTGTTGGCAAAGCTGATTCCATTCGCTCGCAAATCCATAACGACCGAAACAAAGGCTCGAATAAAGAAGAGGCCGATGCGTCTTGGCTAATGTCACAGCAGGCCACCCGCCCCGGCAGCGATGAAGATACGAAGGGTAGCAAGGCGCTATGGTCGAAACCAGTTAGCGCAAGCGACTTCGTTTTAACGCCGGATCCGAAAGGGCCGCCCAAGGTTTCTTTGAAAGTTGGTGAGTCTGACATTCCCATCCGTGACGAAAAGGCTCGTGCTGAAATCGAGTCCCGCATTTCCAACGGTCGGCCAATGGGAGATGCTGGATACTGGCTCAAGTCTCACGGCGCGACAACGCTGGAAGGTCGGCACGTCGTTCAAAATCCCGATGGCAGCGCCAGCCTGCAATTTATGGGCAAGGAGGGCGTTTGGCATAATCACAAGATTGGAGACGCCAACCTATCGAAGATGCTGCTTGATAGAAAAGCGGCGAGCGGAGACACCGGCAAGTTATTCGATACCGACTACAACAAGGTTTCCAAATACGTCGGCGGTTTGGGCGGTGGCGGATTCTCCCCGAAAGACCTCCGCACGATCCGCGCCAACGAGCTTGCCCAAAAGGAAATCGGAAACAAACCGATAGAAGTTGGAAGCGAAAAGGAGCGCATGGAACTTATCAAGGGCATCGCAGAAAAGGTTTCAAGCGTGCTGGGAAATCGGCCGGCACAAGCTCTAACGAGCTACATCAATCCGATGATTTTCAATGCAATCAAAGTGAGGCAATCAGCATGAAACTAGCAAATTCACCAGTTGATGTTAGCTTCGGCGAGCATGACGAACCGGATTGGAAATCCAATTCTCCAGTTCCTACCTCGCACGATGAAGACGCGGACAGCGAAGACGCCACCGACGAAGAGACGGATTACACCGCGTCAATTCTCGGATTTGACCCTAAGGAACTTTTCAAGCCGCAAGGCCAAGGCAAGAAGTTCTCTCTCCACCAATACCGCGAGGCCGATTCGAGCATCAACGACAAGCTAGCCAAAGAGCGCGGCAACGTAGATTTTGCTGAGGGATGGATTGACGACGTTCGGGCCGATATTGCCGACGCTGAAAAATCAGGAGACGCGGAGGGACTTCAAAAATCACGAATAGAACTCGACAAGGCTAACTCATATCTGAGCGATCACAAGGCAGCTTTGGAGCAACTACAGGGACGCCGCGACAGGCGCGACACGGTGAAGCCACAGAAGCCGGAAGAGGCCAAGGTGGACCGCGTGGCGAAGGCCAAGCTTCGCGACGATAGGCACGCACTGGTGCAAGCTCTAATCGCTTCGGGACGGCCTGATAACGAGGCTTACGCAATCGCCTACAAAGTAACCCAGGAGGGCAAATTCGACAAATCGAAGCTGCCCGAAGACATCCGAGAAAAATATTACCAATGAAGCACTACGCCACCAAGTTAGGAACCCCTCGAGTTGAAGAATCGACCGACACGATCTATGGCGTTTCCCTCATTTCGTTAGGAAATGCGGAAGGTCACTTTGACAAAAAAGGGCGTCAGGAAGTCGTTGATGAAGTGACATTGCAGCAGGTGTTCAAATACTGCGTCGGGGCGAAAACCGTAAAGATAAAGGCCAATCACAACGGCCAGGTCGAGGAAGTAATCGGCTGGTGCGACAACTTCTCGCTGCAAGCCGAAAAGGTCATTGCCGACGCGCACTTTTACGACACAGAACCCCTCCGACTCAAGCTGTACGCAATCGCCAAGAAGAACCCTGACCATATCGCAATCTCGCTAGAGTTCACGGGCGAAGATAAGGCGAGGGGCGAAATTTCACTTTCCCGCTGCGAACAAGTAGTTGCGGCGTCGTTCGTCTCCGAAGGCGCGGCGAACAAATCACTTTTTTCGGCCAATCCGCCGGAAGATGAAAAAGACAACACTAACAAAACAACCACCAAAATGGAAGATAAAGACAAGACGGCGGATGAAGAAACCGCCCTAACGAAGTTGCAAAAACAATTCGACGAGTACAAGAAAAAGTACGGTCCCGAAGATGACGAACCCGATGGCGACGAAGGCAAGGGAGAGCCCGGCGATGAAGACGGCGACGAGGCCAAAAAGCTGAAGGCCAAAAAGCTGGAGGTTGCCGACGATCCTGAAAAGCAACCCAAAGGCAGCGACCCTGAAAAGACCTATTCCAAGAAGGACTTGGAATCCGCTATTTCTGCCGCCGCAAACTCCGCCGTGAAGAAATTCGCCGCAACAATTGGAGTTACCAAGCTGTCACCCGGCGGAAACGCTGGCGAGGTGGCCAAGGAAAAGTCGTGGGATCAAATCGTCGATGCGGAAAAAGCCAACCACAAAGGCGACCGCAACTTGGCGATGGCTCACTGCCTTTCTCGCCTCGCCTCCGAACCTGAATGGCGCAAAGCATATTCATCTAGCCGCCTCGTAAAACACAGCTAACACCTAACAATAAAAGAATCTAACATTATGGCTTCTCAAAATGACATTGGCTTCAAAAGCCTTCAAGCATCCGGCGCAATTAGCGCATATATCATCGTCGCGCTGCAAGCGGACGGAACTATCACCGCCGCTGGCCTTGAAGCAAAAGGCATCGGCGTTACGCAAGAAGACGTGGCAGACGCCGCTTATTGCAACGTCAAGTTGTGGAGCTCCCCTGGCACGTTCAAGGTGCAAGTAACTGGCACCGCAGTTACTGCCGCAAGCACCTATACCACCGTCACCGGTGGGCGCGTCGGATCGACCATCACAACGGCGCGTGTCGTGTGCCACTCAAACGCCGTGGCATCTAACGGAATTATTACGGAATTTCAAGCACTCTAACTTACCCACAATCAAAGGTTTCTAACCAACTACTACCATGCCTTACACTAACGCAAGCGCAACCCCCCGCAGTGACATCTACGCCCTAGTCATGCAGTCAAATCAAGACTGGAACAAGGTATTTATCGGCGACAAGGTCCTACCTATTAAGGGAGAGGAAGTGAAGCGCGGCATCTACATGAAGGCGAATATGGCCAATGCGCAGCTCATGAACGGTGATGCTAAGCCTCGCGAAAGCGGAGCTTCCTATCAGCGCATCAACCGCTCGTATGATACCGATTTGTTCGACGCGCAAGAATACGGCCTCGAATCCGTAATTGATGATGCCTACGAATCCGAAGTTGAACGGTTCATGAACCTCGAAGCAACGGAGGCCATGCTACTTGAGCGCAACCTTCGAATCGCGTATGAAATCCGCGTTGCCGCAGCTGTGATGAATGCAACCACATTCACCGCCACCGACCCGAAGGTGAATTACACCGAGACGCTGCTTTCCACGCAGAACCTACCCGCCGATGTTGCCGCTGCGAAAGAGCGCATGTTGCTGCAAGGCGTGTTGCCCAACAGCATAATTATGAGTCAAACACTGTTTAACATGGTGCGCCGTTCGACGCTCATGCAAAACCAAGTGTTCGGCGTGGTGCCTCGCAATGCTGGCCAGAATCGCCAACCCGGCGCGGAAGATATCGCTCGCGCCCTTGACGTTGATAATCTATATGTCGCCGCCGCCGCTAAGAATAACAATGCGGAAGGGCAAACCCATTCCGGAGCGTTTATCTGGGGAAACATATATATTGCCGTCTGCCACATCGCTGGCGGTGAATACCAGGCGGGCGGCATCGGCCGCACGATCCAGTGGACCAAGGACACGACCGGACTCTTCACTCCTGAGACTTATCGTGACGACCGCATTCGTTCTAACGTCATGCGTGTTCGACAGCACACCGCTGAGAAAATCGTTGACTCGACGGCTTGCCAGCTCATTAAAACCAATTACAGCGCCAGCTAACACTAACGAGAAACGCCGGGGAGTTGAACCTCCCCGGCGAATCCTCCAAAATATGAAAATCACCCTTGCTGCAATCATCGGAAACGAGGAGGCCGTCATTGAACGGTTCATTCGTTCGTTCGCCCCCGCCGTGGACAACATCGTTCTTGTCTTCAATCATGGAACGAAAGATCAAAGCGAATACATCGCTGATCACGTTTGCAAAAACGTAGGAATCGAGTTGACGGCTTCAAAATACGCTAACAAAAAAGCGTTTCCACATATCGACAACTACGCCTCAAAGCGAAATATGGCGTGGAATATAGCAAATGGAGAAAGTCCCGATTACATCATATGGGCAGATGCCGACGACATCCTAGCACCCGGTGCCGCAGAACAAATCCGCGCTGCCGCAGAATCCGACTCGCACGACGTTTACATCATGCCCTACGACGTAAAGGGAAACGGCAAGCAAATAGTCCACCGCGAACGAATGGTAAAGGCTAGCATCGGAAGCTATTGGAAACACGCCGTGCACGAACAGTTAGACTTTCAGAGTGACGTGACATACAAGATTATTCCAGCCACCGTCATTCATGCACCCCTAGCAGAAAAGACGGGAAGCCACGAACGGAATCTCAATATTCTGCTAGCAGAACTTGAAGACGCTCCTAGAAATCTTTTTTACCTCGCGCAGGAGTATTTCAACAACGGAAAAGATGCCAACTTCAAAACCGCCGCCACAATGGCATTAGCGTCCCGAGGTCTTGGAGACTTGGAGAGATACGAGCTGCTGCTAGAGCTTGCTCAAACACCCGGGCAGGACTCTCGCAAGCTCGCTTCGGAAGCATTCGCCATAATGCCCGACCGGCGCGAGGCTCTGGCATTACTAACAAATTACTGCATCATCGACGGGGATTATGAGAAGGCTTTGAAAATGTGCCGGATAATGCGAAACAATGGCCGACCGACGAAAACATATTGGTCACAAAATGAAGAGTGGTATGGCTGGAAAGCAACTGAATTGTATCTCCAATGCCTTCGGTTGAATGGTCATGATGTTGACGATTCTCTTAATTTTCCTGTCTTTTCAATCATCCACGCCACGCTTGGCCGCACTGAGCAAGCTCTTCAAGTCCGCGAAATGTGGCTTTCCCGAGCAAGGCATCCTGAGCGGGTCGAGTATATTTTTGGAATTCACGAATCCGATGCGAGGTCGATTAAAGCTCTGAAAGGATTTAAGCACACAATATGTCCGAGCGTCATTGATGGTGATTGCTTCCGAGTCGCTCCATGCAATCACAACTATGACCTAGCCGGCGGAATTGCCACGGGACAAATAATCATTGGCGCACAAGATGACTGCTATCCGCCGGATGGGTGGGATGACATCTTGATGCTACTGATTCCAGATCCAACGAAACCCGTTTTCGTATTTGCGCACGACGGCCACAACAAGGACACGCTCTTTTTTGGGGGGGCGGAAACACGCGCCTATGTCAATTTTTGTAAGGCTCGCAATGGATCGGGAAATGGAATTTACCCGCTCGAATACGACGGCATGTTCTCGGATAACGAGGTCCTATTCCGCGCCCTTGAAGACGGCAAATCGGGCGATTGTGAGATCGTGGACGCCACCGACGAATTGACGCTTTACCACAATCACCCGTTTTTCGTTCCTAACATCCAATGGGATGAAACATATAACTACGAAAACCGGCCCGAAGCGTATGAGATCGGGAAGAAGCTATTCGCGGAACGAAACCCGACCGCAAAGCCGGGATGTTTTGCTAGAAAGGTGGGATCATGAATATGCAATCCCTACTCGCCGCCGATACCGCCGCTCTTTTCTCTGCAGAAATGCTTGTTGAATGCACCATCGGCGCGACGAAATACAACGTGCTTCTCGACGACCTTCTAAGCGAAGAGTCCGACGCGTTTGGAGGACCCGAATCCGTCGAAATGCAGCGTGTCCACTTTCTAACTTCCGACCTTTCAAAAATCGAAAACGGAATCGGGCTTTTCATCAAGGGAAAATCCAAGATCGTCGTTTCGAGCGTCACGAGCGCGGACGGTTCGGAATTGATCGCAACCGTTAGAGGGGACTGATTATGATTCTACGCATAACAGAGCAAGCAATCCAACCACTTCTGCAAGCCGCTATTGATGAGACTCTGCAAGCCAAGGACGCGCTTCCGGTTCTCCTATCCGACGAGGAATCTGTCAAGCCGCAGATGCCATACGTAGTTGTAAGATGCCTATCTTTCGAGGAAGAGATTGCGCCAAAAAGCGGTATTTTCAATGTCAAAGGAGAAATCGTTTTCCGAAGCCACGTCAAGGAAACATACAGCGAGTTTCGAGCATCCGTGTTAGATTCCATCAATAACTTTGCATACGATCAAACTTCCGCCAAGCTATCCATAACCGATGGCTTCCATTGCTACGGTTGGCAACCTACGACCGGCGAAATGCAGGTCGAGGCGGATTCAAAGAGCTATCTCTATATTATGAAATATACCATCCACTGCATGGCGAGAAACAACACCTAACAATAAAACAAATCATCATGGCTGTAATAATTATAGGAACAACCGGCGCGACTTGGGGACTCACCGCTGAGACGGGAGTTATCGTTCAAACCGCCACCAATAAAACATCCCGCGAAAAAAACCTTGTCAAAAATGAACAGGGCGACGTTGTGCTTGGATCGTTTTTCAACCCCCTTCGCACAATATCAATTAGCGCGGTGATCGTCGGAACAAGCGGAATCGCCGCCGCCGCGCCCGGCGTGGTGCTCACCGTCGCCAACGGCGGATCGTCCAACGGAGGACCTACGGGCGGCATCTATACCGACGACGTGGAAACCGCAGGAGGCAACACCGAATTCAAGAAAGCCACTGTGAACGCCACTCAATACCTGTTTGCCTAACATCCCAACAATATGAAATCACTCTACTGCCTCGATATGTCGCTTGCGGCAATCCTCATTTCGCTTGGCGTTCCGCGTCGGCCGTTTGATCCGGTAACGCGTGAAATTCGCACTCATAATTTCCACGAAGTCCGCACGGCTAAATTTTGGTTTGACACTACCGACCCGGAAAAGGAAGCCATCGCAAAAGAGGCAATCGCGGCTTACACCGCTTGCGGGAAGGAGTGGGAGGCTTACACGTTAGATAAGGAACACCCGATCTACTGGATGAAGGGCGCTCTTGAAAATAGGACTATGTGGCTTGACCTGTACCATAACAACGCGACGGAAATGAGGGTCATTGAGGACGGCGACAGAACGATCTATATTGGATCTAAAGTATCTGAAAAAAACAAAGCAACACTGAAGAAATTATTATGAACGACACAATGAATGAGACATTCGAATTTAAGGGCATTGAAATTCAACCGCTGAGCTACGGCACCAAGGCTAACATCATTACGCTATGCGCAGGCATTCCCCCCGGCGTGTCATTGTTCGCCACGGCGATATATGGCGCAATCTGCCCCCGCAAGGAGTTAATCAAGGCCCTTCGGGATCCTGACTCATTTAGCGAGCGGGTGACGGCGTGGATGGATGAGATTAAATTATGCCGCGAAGATCACGAATCGCTTGGGTCAGTTTTTATGGCTCTATTTGAAAACTCAGACGCTAACAAAGCCGAGCCAATTACCGACTCTAACTTTCTATCTGATCCATCGGGAAACTAATAGAGCCGCCAGACGGGGCGGCATACGTTGCGCTCATTGCCCGTTATACAGGATGGCCAGAAAAATTCATCATGTGGAAACTGCCCCTTTGCCGGGGGAATGCATACTGCCATGCCTTCATGCGCATGCAAAACGTCGATACCCAGCCTTGCACAAAAAACAACGAACTCAGAAAACTGATAGATGAGATTTGACGCTTCCGGCCTATACTCTGCCTTTGACCGAATGCAAGAAAACGCATCGGCCAAAGGCAAGGACTTGGCAACAGTTCAGGCTAACGACTTTCTCAGAGAGATGAAGAAAGATGGACGAGCCATTGCGCCAACTCCTGAAACCATCAAAGGGGTAGCTGAGAGGCTAGGATGGCGATTGCGGCGCAAGAAAGGCGTGTCGCCGGCGAAGGAGCTTCAGCGCCGAATTCGCGCCCGTGGAACATTTGCGCGTTTCTGGAAGATATGGAAAACCGAAAGCGAGAAATTCAGAATACGAATATGGCTGATAGACGACGGGGCGGACTCCGCGAAAGTTGACGCGCAAAAGGGAGTATCAGAAAAAGCCGTCAACGCCACCGGAGGCAGGTTTAAATCACGACTTAACAAATTGGCGGACGCCGTAACCAAGTTTTAACCAAGATTTAACATGTCAACAACCGCCAAGGCTACTGGATTCCTCGAGCTCAATATCACCGGGTTTGAAGGGGCATTGAAAACGGCTAAAAATCTCATGGCAACTTTTGCCGCAGGGTTCACGGCATATAAGATCGAGAGGTTTTTTCAGGACGGAATCAAGGAAGCCATCAATTTCGGCAAGGAGATGAATTCTGCCGGAAGAGCAATGGGAGGATTAGACCCAGGCAATCTTTTGTTAGTGCAGAAGGCGCTTGAAAACTCAGGCCAAGGCGCGGAAGAGGCACGAGGCCACATTTCCGACTTTATCAAAGAGGGCCGTCACTTATCGCAGCTCTTCATCGGCGCTGATAGCTTTACAAAGGGACTCGCCCAGGCAACGAAGGACTACGGGCAAGAGGCGAAAATACTGTCTGCCCATGCGGAGGACTTACAGAAAGTCTGGAACATGATGGCGGCAGTGAGTGAAAAGGTTACAACATTCTTTCTTGCTCTAACAAGTCAATTCGTAAAGCCGCTAAACTATGCCTTGGACAAGCTGAATCAAATCGACCTTTCTAAGATTGGAACTGACTTCGGAAAGGCAATAGGCGACTCCGCAACAACTCTTGTTGGTATTTTTCAGAATGGTGACATTTACGAATTTGTGAAAGTCGGTCTAACATACGCATTTCAGGAATCACTCAATTATCTTGTCGGAGGTTTCAATTGGATTAACGACAATGTGATTCCCACCGTTGGAGAGTTATTGGGAGAGGCGTTTATTTCCGCTTTCGATATTCTTGGAAAGACCCTATCGTTTATTTTTAGCGGCGAATTTCTCAAATACATTGGTTACGCATTTACGGGAATCGCATCTAGCTTCACGGCATCTATAATTTCGGGAATGGTAAAAGCCGCTACGTTCCTCGTCACGGCGGGGGCTTATGTTCAGCAATCTATTGGCGAGATGATACCTGTAGCAATGGGAAAGCATCAATCTTTCAACGAGTTTTACAATGGTATCTCTAGCCTGCTTGGAACGGGAAAGGACGGGACCTTGAACGACGTTCTTGAAAATGGACCCAAGGATTTTTACAAAGAAGCGGGCGGAATCCTGGAAAAATTCACGGATGGGCTAACAGAAAAGCACGCAGGATCAGAGTTTCAAAAAGCTGACGTATTCAACACTTCGGAAGGCGCTAACAAGCTATCTCATATCATTGAAAATGGATTCAAAAAGGGAAGCGCCGAGATTGAAAAGGTCTGGCCAAAAGACCTAACCAGCGGGGCGCATGAGTTCGGAGGGGGCGGAGCAATGGGCGGAGTGATTGCTGACCGTCTGGCCAAAGTCGGCGGTGGGGGCGGATACCTGATAAAAGCGCAATCCATCGAGCAGCAGAACCTGAACGTGAACCGCCTCGCACTTCGCGCCAATGAAGAGGTTAGGGATCAAGCGAAGAAGATTGAAGAAAACACCCGGCAACGCGCCAAGGAGCAAAACATGAAATGAAACCTATCCAAATCGGAAATGTAACTGATGCAATCTGGCAGGTCGAGAGGCCGCTAAAAGTCGCGCCTGATGGCAGTGGCACCCAGACACTTAGCTATAAGTGCTCAACTCGAGCGGCCGCAGTGACAATTCCCGCGTATGGCTCGCCTAATCCATACGTGCCGCAATTGCTCGCTTATGAGTTTGAGACGGACCTTGAAGCGGGGGAGATTGCGAAAGTCTCAATCACATATCGAGGAGTTTTTGTTCCCGACCCGCAGAACCATGCGCAAAGCGAATTTAACAAGTCGGTAATGGAGGCGCCAATTGAAACACATCCAATGTTTGCCCTTCCTCGAGACAAGCCCCCAGTGTCTCCAAAATACATTGGGCAAATCGAAAGGAATCTAACCGACTTTATGGAAGAGGAAAAAGACTGGCCCGACGCCGTGAAGCTGCTTTTCAGAAAAAAGCGAATCGGCATAGAGTCATATCTCAAACCTTGTGGAACCTTCAAAATTTCCTACGTTTCAAAAAACATCCCGCCTGGCTCAATGCTTGCCGGAGTTGGATACATCGGAACACCTCCGTCACCATGCCCCGCAGCACCACCAGGGCAGAATTACTTATTCATGGGAGCGCCTTGGAAAAAGCAGGGAGGAGTTGTTGAAATCACAATGGAATTTCAACTCAGTGGACCCGGAGGATGGGACCCTGATTTGTATCATTTCAAAGGCGGAGCTCTTGACTTCGCTGGATTCATAAATAAATGAACGAGCTACCAAAATTCAAGGCTGGAAATCCTCTAGCGGATGAAATATCTTCTGATAGGATGAACGCTATTGTTGACGCGATTCGCGAAAACTCCCCCCTGCCGGGATATTGCGTTAGACTAACAAAGTCAGGAGCAGGAACTACGATAGCGGCAATCCGAAAGCGGCACCGTGAGCTTGTTCCGCCGTTCCACGTCGAGCTATTTTCTTACGGAGATGACGACTATCCGACTTTCAGAGTTTCCGTGAATCGCGGGTGGGTTCGCGAAATGATTCCGGCGACCGGTGATTGCCTAGCACCGTTCATCCCGTCCAACATTTACGATGGGGAAAATTTGCGAAAATTTGACATATCCCCCACCCAGGCGGTTTATGTCGTTTGCGAAATAACATCTGCAGGTTTGATCGGGGGAGCGGCCCCGGTTTGCCGCATCGAGGTTGCCGCCGACAACGCTGCTAGCACGCACTACGTCCCGACCGTTGGCGACATGGACGGCGGGGCTAGCTATGCCAGCGCGGGTCAGCTATGGTTCAAGCTGGCCGCGTTAGACGCCACGGGGCATGTAGTTCCTTGGCTAATGGATTCGCACTTGTCGCATTGGGTGGACCTGCCGAGCTTCGTCAAGGGCGCCGGGGACCATGATATTTTCTCGCACTACGACCCGAGCGCGATGCAATACATAACTAACGGTATTTCACCGGACACTGACACCGGGCACACCGGGATCACCATCCGCCGCGACGGGCGAAATCTCAAATTCGGCCTAGACCCGGATGTCGTGCCCGATTTTGGAACCGCGCCTAGTTTCAATTTGCGAGCACTCCAGGTAACTCTGGTGACATCGGGAGGGTTAATTATTGTAACTGATGCCGCCGACCCATCCCCTGTCTTGTACGTGCGCAAGGGAGCGTTTTCGGCAGCTGACGCGGCGGCAGTGGATACCTATTACTATGTAGCGCAAATTTATTCCGGCGGAACCGAAAGCCGGACGCCGTACGTCCCGCATTAATTTCCTTGACAAAACCAGCCATCAACCACAAAAAAAACCGTGCTTTACTTCGACCTTGATTTTGACGCTTGGGTTAGAAAGCCCGGAAGCAGTTCGCCTCCGGCCATCCTTCCGGTTCTAACCATCGGAAGCAAGCTTACACTCTCCGTCCAATTCGTTTTCGGCCTAGCCGTGGAGACTCTTTCCGCGCTCCCCATGGCGGGCGTAAAAACTAAGGGTGATTTTTCCGGCGCGTACCTAGCCATCGACAATGCTCCTAACGACAATGGGGACGGAAGCTATTCCTTTGTTCTCGACTTAACGACAATAGCAGCTAAGGCGCCGTTCGTTTCCTCCCCAGCATCGGAAACCGTGGATTGCGTTTTTCAAGTTTCCGCGCAAATCGACGGCAACGCACTCCACACTCCTACGCTTTCCGTAACGCTCCAAAATGACTACCTGACAGCCTAACATGAAAGCCGCACAAGGAATCTACAACTGGCAGGATGCCATCATCGGCACCACCATTCCCGCGCAAGCGTTCCAAGTCACTGAAAACGGGTCGGCTCCTGCCGCATCTCTGGCTAGCGCGACGGCAACCTTTTCAAAGGACGGCGCAACTACGATCACGGCAACCGTCACGATCACGGATGCGACTCTCTGGAAAATAACCGTCGCAAAAATAACAAAATCACAGACGATTGCCGCTGGAGTCGGGATTCATCAATTTGAGCTTCACACCGTCGATTCTAACGGTGTTGATGATGCATATCTAACCGGAACTTTGCAAATCATCGCCCATGTCTGATATAGTTAGAGTGTCGGTAAACAGCACGGTAAAGACGGTTTCCATTGCCGTTAATCAAACGACAAAAGTCGTTATGGTTGACGTTAAAACCGCCGTCGCTGAGCTTGTCGTTAAACGTCGCGCGGTGGCGGACGGCGCTCCCGTGGACGACGTTACCGTCGCGGACTATCTCGGGCAACAATGCATCGTTGGAGATGCTAACGGGCCATTCACGGTTTACACCGCGTCGCAAGTGTCACCTAGTAGGTGGACGACAAGCACGGACATAGCTGCAACATGGGGCAATATAACCGGCGCTCTGAGCAATCAGGCGGACTTATCACAAGCATTATCTGGGAAACTAGGAACGAGCGCAACAGCAACAGCAGCAAACGCATTGGCTACTCCCCGCGCCATCAACGGCACAAACTTTGACGGCACCGCGCCAATTACCATCACGGCGGCAGCAAACACACTAACGGGTACCACGCTTAACTCGACGGTCATTTATTCATCGTTGACTACGCTAGGAACGGTCACATCTGGTATTTGGAACGCCGGTGTTATATCCGGAGCCTATGGCGGAACGGGTGTCAATAACGGGATACACACCATCACCCTCAATAACTCAAACTTCGCTGTATCAGGCACAGCATTCGCGATAATTCTAGCCAGTTCTGGGGCTGGCACGGTGACCTATACGATGCCGACGACTAGTGCGACGATTGCCCGTACCGATGCCGCGCAGACGTTCGCGGGAGTGCAGTCGTTCTCGTCGGTTCCGGTGTTCTCGGCACTGACCAGAACATCGGCATATCTCAATGCCGCGCAGACGTTGACTGTAAGCGTCTATGACATTGTAAAGTTTGATACCGTCGAGTTTGGTAGTGGATTCAATACCGGCACGAATACATATACAGTGCCGTACACTGGGTATCTCCGAGTTACGGGGGCGATCGGCGTTAACTCTGGCCCGACTGGTGGCTTCTTTGTTGTAACTGTGTTCAAAGGGGGAGCTATGCTCAAACGGTGCTTCTCCAACATTGGTAACATGTCCGGCGGTATAGCTCCGTTCAGCGTCATCATTCCCGTAACTGCTTCGGACTCTATAACCATCCGCGTCTATTCGTCGCCTGCCGCAACGTTGTTCGCCAATACCACCGATACGTGGTGCCAATTCGAGATGCTTCCTAACTGATCCAATCATGCCACTCATCCCCACACGCACCCAAGCTCAGCAGGATAGTCTCCTGTTGGACAAGATGATCCTCGACACGGCTGAGGCCCTCAACAACCTCGCGGCCACCATGGCCCGCTGCAACTCGGATTTTTGGAGCCTGCCCGATGACCGGCTGGCCGCCGTGCTCAACGCGGATGTGGCGCGCACCAATGCGGTATTTTCGGCCAATTCATCGCTTGGTGAGGTCGTCAATTTTCTGCTCGGAAACTTGGCTATCCCCCAATTCTCGGCGCGTGCGCCATTGGTGCCCGGAAGGGATCTGACGGCAAATCCGGACGGCACCTATGCCGTGGTGCCCAAGCTAGAAATCCCTGAAAACCTTCCATAATGACCCGTTGCCAAATTATCACCAATGCCGCCACCGGAATGGCGTCGTCCGCCCTAGCCGCAGTCCTCCCTTGGCAAGAGCAGTTAGATTGGACGTTGCGAATTTTATCTGCTAGCGTGTTCCTATGCATCGGGATACTATCTCTCTGCCGACTGTTGAAAAAAATGCACTACTAACAAAATGAAAACACTGCTATTACTAACAATTGCAACGCTAACAAGTTGCACCACGACCACCACTCAAACAGTAATGCCTAACGGCAGCACTGTTACTATCACGGCGAAATCAGCAGACCCGGTGGCAATCGCCGCCGCCATCGAAACTGCAAAGATACTTGAACCGGCGATCCTCGAAGCAACCAAAAAGCAAACACCATGAAACTCAGCCCCGATCAAATCACGACCGCCATTGGTTTCCTTGGCGCGGTATGGTTCGCCATTGAACCGATCATCACAACCGGCGCGTTCACCCCGAAAGGGCTTTTGTTAGCCGCTGCAACAGCGGCTTTCGGGTTCTTCACTAACAAAACCCCAACAGCTAAGCCGTGAAATCCGATGAAGAGTTAGAAAGATTGGTTAAGTTGATTGGAGAGGAAGGTCAAAAATCTGACATGCTTGTCGGAATCCTTTTTCTTGCCATTGCAATCTTTGGAGCAGCATCGTTCATTTCATATCTAACTGTTTTGATGTTTTTCAAATGACAACAATTCAACAAATCCAATCCTTGTTAGGTGTTACGCCAGATGGGAAATGGGGGCCGATTAGTCAAGCCGCGCTAACAAAGGAAACCGTTAAGGATTCCTTGACGGTTGCCAGTCCCCATGATACCGGCACGTTAGATGCCCGCACGGAATCCAACATTGCAACACTGATCCCTCGCGCTCAGGTCGCGGCACGCCGCTTTATGGCGGCAGCGGTGGCGGCCATGGCGGATCATGGCCTCAATGTTAGGATTACCAGCGGGAGGCGCACCTATCAGGAGCAGGCCGAGCTCTACGACCAAGGCAGGACCAAGCCCGGCCCCAAGGTTACCAACTCGCCTCCCGGGTACAGCTGGCACAACTTCGGCGTGGCCTGGGATATTACGCTTTTTGATTTTGCCGGCAATCCCATCTGGGACTCTCCGCATTATAGAGAGCTCGCGGAGATCGGGCGGGCGCAGGGGCTGGACTGCGGGGCGTTTTGGGCAACATTCCCGGACGAGCCCCACTTCCAACTCCCAAACCTCCCGACATTGGCGTCGGCACGGGCGCTGCACGACTCGGGACGGGAAGTTTCCTAACCAAACCGTCACGTTAGAAGCCGTTCGGAGATATTTGAGCGGCTTTTTCGTGCCGATTTTCTAATAAATGGCACGCTGCAATCCTTATGGAATAAGGTAAAATGAAAATAGTTGAAAATAGTCCTTGCGATAGCCAAGCGGTTTGCTATCTTTTGCGTGTCGCCAGTGAGCGACCAACCAACATACCAACCATGACCATGAAAACGACCAACACCACCACCACCGCCTCCACCACCTCCACCTCCACCACCACCACCACCACCACCGCGCAGGTGGTGAAGTCGTATTACACCGCGGCGAGCGCGGAAAACCTCCCAGTTTTTCGTCTGGAGGTTGGCAGCCGGGTGGTGGCGGTGGTGACCCGGTGCCTGGGGGGCGTCGTGGGTATCCTTAGGGACGAGATCAGTCTCGAGTACCCAGCCCTCCGCGCCTGCGCGGCTATGGGTATTGAAAACCCTCTCTGGGTCTCGGACCTAGAGAGGGTGGGGGCGTGGCTCCTCCGCCACCCGGAGGCGATGGCGGAGCCACGCTAAAAACCCAGCCGCCCATACGCCTGGGCGGCCGAAGCTTCGGCCCGATAGCCGGACCGGTCCGCTCCGCAATGCGGAGCGCCCTAAGGGGATTGCACCCGGCGTCCTAGCGCCCCCGCCCACCAGCTCCACCAGCCACGCCCGCCCCGCGCACTCCGGGGGCGGGCATTGGTGGTGACGGGATGCCCGGCCACAAGGGCCAAGCGACCAACCAACATACCAACCATGACCATGAAAACAACGATAATCCAAAAAGCCGCCGAAATTATCGAATCCTATGTTTCCGACTGGGACCCTAAAGTACTTCGAGACGCCGCTAAGCATGCCGTCAATGGAGGCTCGCCATGGGAATTTGAGGGTCGTCCAGAGGATGAATCTGAAATGAAATCTTTTTGCGCTGCGTTTGGCGAAATCGAGGCAACGCTCCCGGTGGTGAAAACCCTGAGTACCAACGCTACGATCTACAACGCCGACGAAACAATTCACGTCACTGGCGCGACGGTCCAATTGATCGAAGAGGAAAAATACAGCGCCCTCGATAGCCGCTATATCATCAATGGCACTAGTCATGCAGCTCAGGACATCATCAATGAGGGCGGCGAGTTGCGCAGTATGGCCGCTGGATGGACAGTCAAACTCTGATATACCATGAGAGTCACCACCCATCACCCATCCAGTTCCTACGGCGTCCCCGTCATCCTCGCCGATGACGGGTCGGTCATGGACTACGCCCCCTGCATCGGAATCGCGGATCGCGCCAAATACGGCGCGTGATCCAAAAAGACACACAACCAACAACCAACCAAAACAGAATATGAAAATAAATCCAACACTGGAATCAGTAACCGCGCAGCTCGCGGAACTCGACCAACTGCTGAGCCGCTGCGCCTGCGCGCTTGGCATCCCTATCAACCAACCACCTGCCGAGAGATCAGCGGTGGATGAGTACATGGCCACTCATTCCAAGTGCCTCGCCGAACTCGACCGGATCCGCCAGGACATGTTCGACCTGCCCGCCGCTGGCGGCGACGTGCTAATCAACTGGGCACACGTCGGCGACGTTGGCCGGGTGTTGGAGCAACTGCGGGAGGTGGAGCCATGAAACGGAAAAACCCTGCCGCCGTCGCTCTTGGAAAACTTGGCGGTGCCGCAAAATCTTTGGCTAAAACTGAGGCCGCCCGCGAAAACGCAAAGAAGCCGAGGCCCAGGAAAAAAAAGAGTCCAACGGCTAACGGCTAGAGAGAAATCCTTGTGCGCGTAGGGGATTAAAAGAAATTGAAAAAAATTAAAGATTTTTCTTTACGCGCACCCGGTTTTTGGACAAAAACACGCCGTCAGCGAGCAACAGCAACCTAACAATATGACAATCACCGAATTTTGCGACTACCACCGCGCCTGTGACGAGGGGCGGGGATGGGCGGTGGCCAACTGCCAGACCATGCAGGAGGCGTGGGATACGGCGAGACACAATCATCTCTTCTGGATTGCGACAAGACCGGGAGTGGCGAGCGACGCCGATCTGCGCAAATTCGCAGTTTGGTCGGCTAGGCAAGTGCAGCATTTGCTAACAGATCAGAGCAGTTTGAATGCGTTAGATGTTGCGGAGCGGCACGCTAACGGATTGGCGACCGATGCCGAGCTGGAGGATGCTCGAGCCGCAGCATGGACCGCCACAAGGGATAACGCGTCGGACGCTGCGTATTCCGCAACGCTGAATACCGCCAGGACCGCCGCGCGGTCCGCAGCATGGAACGCTGCTCTGGCCTGCCCAGTGGGCGCCGCGCGGGACGCAGCATGGTCCGCGCAAGATGCATGGCTGAGAAAAAACATAACGCCTAACTTCGAATTATGACTAACAAGAAAAAAAAGCCGCCGACCAACATTGCGTTTTGCGTAACCGAGGATGAGCGGAAAACAATCGAAAAAGCCGCCGACGCCGATAGCGGGAGGCCAGTAGGGACATGGTGCCGCATCCAGGCGCTCGCCGCCGCGAAGTCTAACGAGGAGGACAAGCCGTGACGCCATTACTTTTTACGAACTTTTTTGGAAATGTTTGGATGATAACCGGCGACGGCTACGGCGGCGGCGACGGCGACGGATACGGCGACGGCGACGGCGGCGGCTACGGCGACGGCGACTGCTACGGCGACGGCGGCGGATACAGCGACGGCGGCGGCGACGGCTACGGATACGGATACGGCGGCGGCGACGGCTACGGATACGGCGACTGCTACGGCGATTAATGAGCAAAGAATTTCCAAAATGAACTAACCGAAACAACACCCGATGACATACTATAAAAAAGCGGCCTGACACTTTTCCCGCCTTTGTCGGTGCGAGGGCAGGAACCTGATAGAAAAAAAACAAACGAACCAACCAAGAAAATGACAAAACTTGAAACACTGATTAAACTCGCCTCACTCGTTAGTGAGGAGCAAACACCCATATCCGATGATTCATCCGTATGCGATATATCCGGCCAACATATCGCCGTTCTCGACCGGGGATTCGTCTATGTCGGAGATGTTTCTCGCGATGGGGATTTTATCCTCATCAGCAACGCTAAAAATATCCGAAAGTGGGGGACGACGCTTGGACTTGGAGAACTGGTAAACGGTCCCCTGAAATCCACGGTTTTAGACCCTGTAGGTAGTATGATGGCCCCACTCAAGTCCCTTATACACCTGATCCCATGCAAAGGATTCTAACAAT
>TBL_comb47_HYPODRAFT_10001058_pt1 | contig 36300 bp, 31 predicted proteins | sample TroBogypolimnion_40_FD_10682 | JGI IMG/M metagenome (IMG submission 10682)
GCTGCAACAAAAACCTTTGATTTCAAAAATTATGTGAGCGTGGCCCTGATGCCGGATGAAGCGGTTAAAGCGCCATAAATATTTACAGCTTATTAGTGAGTGAAAGGTGGGAGTCGTTAAGAGGGGCAACTTTACGATTTCTGCCTTTTTCATTCAACAATTAGCGTGGAATTCTATCGTTTATTTCCTGGAAGGAATTCGAATTTCAACAATGGCACCTTTGGGTTTTCGGTTTCCGACCGATATTGATCCCGCATGGGCATCGATAATCAGTTTTGCGATATGGAGGCCCATACCAATGTTCTTATCAACGTGTCCCTCAAGATTACCAAGCGCATTAAATAAATTACCAAGTGATTCATTTGAGAATCCAATGCCATAATCAGATATCGTTGTTTTTAAATACCCCTCCTGATCATCACTAATACTGATTTCAATTTTATCACCCGGTGATGAGAATTTAAAGGCATTTTCAAGAACAGCTGTGAAACACTTTAAAAGGTATTTCTGATCACCTTTGATACGCGAATTGATCCTGTTTTTTTGAAAATCAATTGTTATATTTTTTTCATGAAAATTCGGAATACACAAATCCACAGCATTTTGGATAATTTCTCCAAGATCCGTTTCTGAGAAAAGCAACGCTCTTTCTCCTTTAATACGCAGTACAGAGGCTTCAAGGATAATATTAGAAAAGCTCTCAAGCCGCTTCACCGAGAAGTCTAAAAGCGTAAAATAACGACTAACTGCATCAGGCAAATCATAACGTTCAATAAGTGCCAGACTTCCCAGAATGCCATTAAGCGGAGTTCTGATCTCATGACTAATAAGGTTGAAAAATTCTGATTTTGCAATCTCAAGAATTCCAAGTTCTTTGTTTGCCAGACTCAGTTTATTCAGGGAATCTTCGAGTTCATTGGTTCTTTGAGCAACCTTAGTCTCAAGCATCTGATTCATATTCCTGGCCATCAGCCGGCTATACTTTAATTCGAGCATCAATCCGGCTTTTTTCAACAACTCACTGCTTATCAATGGTTTTAATATATAATCATCAGCTTCCATCTCAAAAATACGGCTAACCAAAGATAAGTCATCAATTCCGACCATAAAGATTACGGGAATTACACCCCAATCTGCATGAGTTTTAATCGTCTGACAAATCGAAAAACATTCCTGATCAGGTAATCCAATGTCAATAAAAATGAGGTCAATGATTTGGCCTTTTAAAATTACTAAAGCTTCCTGCTCATTAGGTACATTCTTAACCTCAAAATCACCTCCCCTAAGAACCTGTTCAAGAGAAAGAACATCATCAATCTGATTATCAATAAGTAAAATCTTAAATTTTTTCATATCCGAAATTCTAATGAGCTGTTTTAAGGAAAGATAAATCAAAAGTACAAAAATAGATGAAGATTAATGGTCTCTCTTTGTGGCATCAATTGTTTGGGTACGCAAAGAACATACGAAAAAATATCATTGGTTTAACTTTGGTTGGTTATCTTTGGGAGAATAATTAATGACTATTTTTTACCGGACAATTTATGCAGATTCTTAGTCCAGAAGAATTTTTAAAATCGGGAAAATCGCTTCCCATTATTGATGTGAGGTCTCCGGGAGAGTTTGCAGAAGGTCATATTCCAGGGGCAATCAATATTCCTATTTTCAATAACGAGGAGCGGGCAATTGTCGGAACGATCTATAAATCAAAGGGGCGACTTCCTGCGATAGAAAAAGGGCTGGAAATGGTTGGTCCAAAAATGGCTGGCTTTGCCCGTCAGGCTTCCTCCCTGGCTAAATCGAATCAATTACTTGTTCATTGCTGGAGAGGTGGAATGCGTTCCGAAAGTATGGCCTGGTTATTTGAACGGATGGACCTGAAATGCTTCATTCTGGAGGGTGGTTACAAATCTTATCGCAATTTTCTTCTTGAAATAACCGGAAATATTCCCCATCTAATAGTAATTGAAGGATATACTGGCAGCGGTAAGACAGAAATTCTACAGACTCTGGCCAAAATGGGAGAACAGGTAATTGACCTCGAAAAACATGCAAATCATAGGGGATCTGTCTTTGGAGGAATTCAACAGGAGCCGCAACCGACTACCCAGCAATTTCAAAATGAGCTTTTAGATATTATCCTGAATTTTGACCTTTCAAAGAGGGTCTGGATCGAAGGCGAAAGCCAGACAGTGGGACGCGTTTTTCTCCCTGACCCATTGTGGAAAAGAATGAATGAAGCCCTTAATTTGGAAATTTTTGTTCCACGAAAAACTCGCATCAAAAGACTTGTTGAAGAATATGGCAAACTTCCTGAAGAACTTATGGAAAATGCGATAATCAGCATTGCCAAAAGGTTGGGAGACCTCAGAATGAAAGCGATTCTCTCTCTTTATCGCGAGAAAAAGCTACATATCGTTGCCGATAAGTTACTCGAATACTATGATCAAACCTACCAATACAGCCGGGATAAATATAAAAAGAAGGTGACTGAGATTATATTTTCGGGGGATAATTCGGATGAAAATGCACAAATAATTATTGAAAAAGCTTCCCAAATCTTTGGATAAATTAAGATATAGACATCAATTTTAAATTTTGTTATCTGTTTAAATTAGTGTTATGAATAACAGCTCTTTAAATGAAATAAATTCCGTAAAACTTACCCAATATTCACATGGAGCAGGATGCGGGTGTAAAATCTCGCCGAAAATTTTAAACGCTATCCTGGCACAATGTAAAACCGAATTCCCCGATCCATCATTGCTTGTAGGTAACAGTACTCTGGATGATGCCGCTGTTTACTATATTGGCAACAACCAGGTAATTATCTCAACGACAGACTTTTTCATGCCAATTGTTGATGATCCTTACGATTTTGGAGGGATTGCATCTGTGAATGCGATCAGTGATATTTTTGCTATGGGAGGAACACCGCTGATGGCTGTAGCTATTTTATGCTGGCCGGTGAATAAACTCTCTGCAGAAATTGCCGGTCAGGTTATCGAAGGGGCAAAGCAGGCTTGCGCCAGGGCTGGCATAGCAATTGCCGGAGGTCACAGCATTGATGGTCCGGAACCTATTTTCGGACTGGCAGTTACCGGAATTGCGCAAAAGGACCAGATTCGTTTGAACTGTTCTGCAACGGTCGGCTGCGAACTTTATCTGACCAAACCCCTGGGAATAGGCATCTTATCAACGGCGCAAAAACAGGGAATTTTGAAGGAGGAAGACCGGCAGACTGCGCGTAACTTAATGCTCACCATAAATACCATTGGAAAGGAACTTGGGAAACTGACAGAAGTTAAGGCAATGACTGACGTTACTGGCTTCGGATTACTGGGTCACCTGATCGAAATGTGTGAAGGGAGTGGACTGAGCGCTGAAATAGATTCGACCAAAGTTCCAACCATCGAAAATCTCAGTTTTTATATGGAGCATAAGACCTTTCCCGGTGGCACCTTCCGTAATTTTGATAGTTATGGGCACAAAGTTGCTCCGATGACTGATGATCAAAAGCATTTATTTTGTGACCCACAGACCAGTGGTGGGCTACTTGTAGCCGTCACACCGGAAGGCAAACAGGAGTTTTTGGATATTGCTGCACAATACGGATTGAATCCGAGGTCATTTGGAGTGATGAAAAATAAAGGCGATTATGCGGTAAATTTTGTCAAACCATAGCGCTGAAGATCTTTTACCGGCACAAACCTTTTACCCGTTTATGTCCGTTGACAGCTTCCCTGTCAAGTAATAACAGGGCATTAGGATGTGATTTCAGAATCGAAACCGGGAAATCCGGAGTTATTTCACAGCTCATGAGCCGCTCGTAAATCTGAGCCTTTCTGATTCCGTTCAATTGCAATATTACCGACCTGGCCTCCATGATGGATTTTAGTCCCAGGGTGATGCCCGTTCTGAGCCTGACTTCACCCTGGAAATATTTTTGGCCTACCTCTCTGGTCACTTCATCGAGTTCAACGACATGTGAATATGCATCGAACGAGCTTCCCGGTTCATTCAAACCTAGATGTCCGTTCATCCCGACACCGAGTAAAACCAGGTCAATCGGACCATTCCTCCGGATAAAACTGTCAGTTTTAAGACATTCCTTCTCCGGATCAGCAGTTTCCCCATCAAAAAAACAGAGATTTTCGGATGAATAATCGATATGATCAAACAGGTACTTCTTAAGAAATGAAAAACAATTTTCTTTTCTCATTTCTCCGAGGTTTAACCATTCGTCCAGCCCAACAATTCTGCACCTGCTGAAACTGATTTTTCCACGCTTGTATAAATCAATCAAATGATTAAACGTTCCGATAGATGTTTCACCGGCGGGAAAACAGAGTAAAGCATCAGGTTTTTCAAGGATGATTCCTGCAATAATAGCCGCAGTTTCAGCTGACAATTTCTGATAATCATCAAAAATAACTTTTCCTATCGTATGCATTATAATTTTAATTCACCCCATCCCTGACGGTATTCCCGTTTCACAAATTGGTTGGCTTTATCAAAATTCGTGATTCGCATATTGGTACCGTCCCATTTATAATTGATATACCTGCCCGGGAAGGTAAACGATTCCATGTCGCCATAAACAGGATCTTTTTTGACCACCTTTTCCCGAATATTAAAGCTCCTTAAAAGCAGGTTCCCCATGAGCACTGTTTCGGTGAGGGGTCCGGCATATCCGACAAACGGGGAGTCTACCTCGGCATTCCCATACCCGGCAATACAGGCATCAACCCATTGCCACCAGTGACCATCCATATCTCCGACTATCCGGGGATACTTCTTAGGAACATTAACACTCTTATTAAGGGCCATCGGCAGTAGTACCGGGTTACGTCCTCCCCATCCGCAGGCTGCTTTACCCCTTGTGCCGACAAACAGTGTACCGCCTTCAAAATCATTGAGTCCCGGCCAATCGGCAAGGATATCATTCATATTTCCATCGGAATCAAGCTCTATTGGGCGCTCAGGCGTAATTCCGCCATCCATCCAATAAAGATTTAAAATTTTCCCATTTTTCTGAAGGTATTTGAACCGTACTGAGCTGGAGACCGGACCGCTTTCGGGGAAAATACCCTCCTTAAAGATACCCGTATAAACTGTACTGGCACTGCAGGAAACTTCCGTAGGATAACCCAGGTTAAGCAACTTAAAGGGTGGTCCCATGATATGACAACCCATATCTCCCAAAGCACCTGTTCCAAACTGCCACCATCCACGCCAGTTAAATGGAACCAGGTTATCTATATAATTGGTTTGCTGAGCAGTACCTAACCACAGATCCCATTTAAGCTCCTTTGGGACTGCCGGCCGTGAGTCGGGCCATTGAATACCTTGCGGCCAGACAGGGCGGTCAGTCCAACAGTAGACCTTCTCAATTTCACCGAGGAGATCAGCCTCAATCCATTCACGCAATGTGCGCATTCCGTCACATGAAGCTCCCTGATCACCCATCTGGGTTACCACCTTATATTTTTCAGCAGCCTGGGTGAGGATCCGCGCTTCATAAATATCATGGGATAACGGTTTTTGAAGGTAAAGGTGCTTATTCAGCTGCATTGCACTCAGGCCCACAATAGCATGATTATGGTCCGGAATTGCGACGGAGACTGCATCAAAATGCTTTGCTTCCTTGTCAAACATTTCGCGCCAGTCGTGGTAAAATCCAGCTTTAGGAAATTGCTTAATCCGGGGTGCAGCCTGACGGTCATCAACGTCACAAAGACAGGAGATCACGGCATTCTTTTTGGGGGCATCAGCATAATGCTGGATATCGTTCTCCCCTTCCCCGCCGCAGCCAACTGCAGCAATCTGAAGCTTGTCACTCGGAGGCACATGTCCAAGGCCACCGATTGTAAAACTTGGAAGAATCGTAAACGAAACAGCCCCCGCAGTGGTACTTTTTACAAAATCCCGACGCGAAACTTCGTTGAGTTTTGTTTTTTCAGGATCCATTTTTTTCATATCCAGAGAGGTTAAAGTTTCAGAATTTCATCATTCTATATTACTTAGTCTTATTATTCAATGGTTTAACTACTACCTCCTTAAAAAATACAACATCATTATCCCCATGATTTTGCAATCCCATATATCCGTAAAGCGGACGTGGTCCCCGGAACGGTTCAAAATCAAATTTGCGCTCCGGTACCGGGTCTCCTTCCTTAAAATCGGTCACCTTAACCCCATTCAGAACAACTATAGTTCTTGGTCCATCAAGGGTAATTTCCATGGTATTCCATTCCGGTCCGGGTTTGCCGGTTTTAGCCAGCGGTTTTGTCAGAGAATAGAGCATCCCGGTGTAGTGATAATCGTCTTCCTTGGAGAGTTCCGGATTGTTATCAATCTGAACCTCATAGCCATAATGAACCGGCATCCACTCTTCGCGAGGCTCGACCGGTATCCGGATAAATACGCCCGAATTACTGTTCTTGTCACGCATACGGAATGTAACCCGAATCCTGCAATTTCCGAATTTCTCCCCAGTCCAGTAAAGCAAGCCCATGCCTCCGCGGGATTTCAATAACCCATCTTCCACATAATGTGAACCGGGACCAACTTGTTTCCATCCGGTCAGATCCTTGCCATTAAAAAGTGCTCTCCATTGAGCCGTGTCGACTTTAGCAGTAGCTGGTTTTGCCACCTGGGACAGTGATTTATCATTCTTTGAAACCATGGCAACTGCCTGATTTGAAACAAATACCAATAATAAAATTAAACTGACAATTAAATTGAATAGGAATCCTTTTTTCATGATAATTACCGATTAAATATTGAAATTAGCATCTATAAATCGATTCTTTTTCCGGCCCATTCTATGGCATAGAAAAGGTGTTGCTGGATTTTTTCATTTTCAAATGAAGCATCCCCATGTCCAAAAACAGTATAAAAAGAGCGGCCGCCTTCAAATTCGTGGTACCAGATTACCGGGTGGTCACCCATTTTCCATGCGTCATCCTTTGGCAGTTTTTTAATGGTCGACTCATCAAGAGTGGCCAAAACAGTAACTTTTCCGCGTGGATTTTCCTTGTAAGAATAAAATTCATCCTCGACTGTAAATGTTTTCATCCCTATAAATGGTTTCATAGCTGGATGGTTGGTATTTTCGATGTTAATCGTTGCCACCTGGTATGGCGGATGGGTTTTGAAAAAGGCTCCGACCAGGTCGCCATACCATTTCCAGTCGTATCCGCAATCCGCGGCTGCATGAATTCCCACAAATCCTTTTCCACTCCTGATAAATGCGGTAAATGCTTTCTGCTGAACATCATCAAGAACAGTTTGAGTAGGATTTAGAAATACACAAACATCAAACCTGGCGAGAAACTCTTCTTTGAATAAAGTAGCATCTTCGGTAGCAGTAACTGCCCACCCTTTCTGCTGTCCTAAGGCAGTAATTGCTTTAATTCCTGATGGAATTGAAGCGTGCCGGTAACCCATTGTCTTTGAAAACACAAGGACATTCAGTTTCTTTTTTTCGGCCGGTTGAGCCATAAGACCAATTGAAACAAAACATAGCACGAATAGTACCAATACATTTTTCATCCGGAATAATTTAAAGTAAGTTAATGAAGTGAAGGTACATAAAAAAAGCGATCCTTTTTCAAAGATCGCTTTCAAATATATTCGAGTGATTGTTAATATAAAAAGCTCAGCAAAATACCGGCCGCAATTGCGCTTCCAATTACTCCGGCAGCATTTGGACCTACCGCATGCATAAGCAGGTGGTTGGTTTTATCATATTTCAATCCAACAACCTGCGAAATGCGGGCGCTTCCCGGTACAGCCGCCAATCCTGCATTACCGATCAGAGGGTTAATCTTATTTCCTTCTTTAAGGAAGATATTCATGATTTTGACAAACAAAACACCTCCGATGGTAGCAATTACAATTGAAACCGTTCCCAACACAAAAATGCTAAGCGTCTTTATGGTTAGAAATGATGCAGCCTGAGCAGATGCCCCGATGGTCAAACCTATCAGAATAGTAACGATATCAATCATAGCCCCTTTGACTGTCTCAGCCAACCTCTTAGTTACTGTACTCTCTTTCAGTAAATTACCAAAGAATAACATACCCAGTAAAGGCAGAGCAGCAGGGACCAGCAGGCAGGTTAATAATAATCCCGCAATTGGAAAGAGAATTTTTTCCCGTTGCGAAACCATCCGAAGCGGCTGCATCCTGATTATCCGTTCTTTATTAGTCGTCAGAAATTTCATGAATACCGGCTGCAAAATGGGAATCAACGCCATGTAGGCATAAGCAGAAATCGCAATTGGGCCAATCAAATCAGGAGCAAGTTTCGAAGAGAGGAAAATGGAGGTTGGACCATCGGCCCCACCTATAATTCCGATCGCCCCCGCTTCAGAAGGAATAAATCCAAGATGAATTGCCATAAAATAGGCGCTGAAAATACCCAGTTGAGTAGCAACGCCGATAAGAATCAACTTTGGATTAGAAATCAGCGCAGAAAAATCGGTCATTGCACCTATTCCCAGAAATATCAGAGAGGGATAGATTCCGCGAAGGACTCCGAGATAGAGGAAATTAAGTGCACTTCCCCCTTCGGATACTCCAATCTGTAATCCCGGATGGAAAGCGATATTCCCAATTATAATTCCGAATCCTACCGGAACCAGCAGCATTGGTTCATACTCTCTGACAATAGCCAGAAAGATAAAACATACACCAATCAGAATCATCAATACGTTGCCCAGAGTCAAATTAGCAAAAGCAGTATATTGAAAAAACTGACTCAGTTGTGCTGTGATAAAAGTTAGAGAACCTAAATTTTCCATAGTTATTCTCCAATCACAATTAATACATCACCTTCCATCACCGAATCCCCTTTGTTCTTGGCTATTGAAGCAATTTTCCCGGCTTTGTCAGCCTCGATATTGTTCTCCATTTTCATCGCCTCAAGAACAAGCAAGCGCTGACCGATTTTCACGGTATCTCCGACTTTCACAAAAAGGTCAAGAATTACTCCAGGCAGTGGTGATTTAATCGTTCCGCCCCCTTTGGGAGCTGATGGGCTACTTGTTTTTGCCACGGCCGGATGGATATCCGTCGAAGGTACAGAAATACTTCTAACCAATTTGGGCGTTTTAACCGGTTGCATATCCTTATCTACTTCAACACTGTATCGGGTACCATTAATTTCAATCTCTGCAATATTATCTTCAATACTCAGCACCTCCGCATTGTATTGGTTACCATTAATTTTAAACTTAAATTTTTTCATTTTCAGTCCGCTTTATCTTGGTGATTTTCTTAATCCATAAATTTTTGAACTCCATGGTGAATAGGTACGTGATACCTTTGTCATAGTAATAACAGGGTCTTCAAGATCATGTAACTCATTCCAGTACAGATATAACGCCATTACGATAGCTGCATTGACTTCTCCTGACAATTTCTCCTTGGCCAAACCGGGGGAAGATATCTCCATCAATTTTTTTGCTTTTCGGGCATCCATGGTCATAATATAACCTATTACTTTGAACAGGAAATACAATAACAACAGGGCTATAAAGACAAAAATAAAAGCCGGCATGATTGCTCCAATTCCTGTGGAATCAGTTAATCGCAGATCTTTGGTATTCTGGGCATTGACATTCTCCATCCCAATGAAGAGCAGAACAAGTGCAATCAGCTTTAAAATACTTAATTTATTTTTTAGCATAACTACCAGGAATTAAAGCGGGAGATTTGAATGTTTCTTGGCTGGCATGGTATCCTTTTTGGTGGCCAGCGACTGAAGTGCCCGGATAATACGGAATCGTGTATTACGGGGTTCGATAACATCATCTATATAGCCGTATCTTGCAGCATTATAAGGATTTGCAAACTCATTCTTATATTCAGCTTCGGCTTTTGCCACAAATTCAGCACGGGCAGCATCGTCAGGTAAACCGGCAATCTGTTTGCTGCGCAATACTTCAATAGCACCCTTGGGTCCCATAACGGCAATTTCAGCCTGTGGCCATGCATAATTAATGTCGCCACGTAAATGTTTCGAACTCATCACACAATAAGCGCCACCGTAAGCTTTCCTCAAAATAACAGTTATCTTTGGTACTGTAGCTTCACCGTAGGCAAACAAAAGTTTAGCCCCGTGAATGATAATACCGCCATATTCCTGGGCAGTTCCGGGCAAGAATCCGGGTACATCCTCAAGTGTTACAAGCGGAACGTTAAATGCATCGCAAAAACGGATGAAACGTGCCGCCTTTCGGGAAGCATTAATATCTAATACACCTGCAAGATACGATGGCTGATTGGCTACTATTCCAACCGGCATACCATTAAAACGGGCAAATCCGACAACTATGTTTTGGGCATAATTCCGGTGAACTTCCATAAATTCGCCATAATCTACGATGGAATGAATAACATCTTTTACATCGTAAGGTTTATTGGGATTTTCAGGAATAATATCATTTAAATTGTCATCCAGCCGGTCGATAGGGTCATTACAAGGTGCAATTGGTGGATCTTCAAGATTGTTTTGAGGAAGAAATGAGAGTAATTTCCGAATGAGCAATAATCCTTCCTGTTCAGAATCAGAGACAAAATGGGTAACACCAGACTTAGTTCCATGTACTATTGCTCCACCGAGTTGTTCATCTGTCACAATTTCTCCGGTAACTGTCTTAACCACTTTAGGGCCGGTTACGAACATATAACTGGTATCTTTACTCATTACAATAAAGTCAGTTAATGCAGGCGAATAAACTGCACCTCCGGCACATGGGCCAAAGATTGCAGAGATCTGAGGAATTACCCCTGAAGCCATAATGTTGCGCTGAAAGATTTCAGCATATCCGGCCAAAGCAGTGACACCTTCCTGGATGCGGGCACCCCCTGAGTCGTTAATACCTATGCATGGAGCTCCAACTTTCATGGCCATATCCATCACTTTACAAATCTTCTGGGCAAAGGTTTCGGAGAGCGAGCCACCAAATACGGTAAAATCCTGAGAAAAGACAAATATTGTACGACCATCGATGGTACCCCTTCCGGTAACGACGCCATCGCTCATAAATTTAGTCTTTTCCATCCCGAAATTGGTGCAGCGGTGGGTGACAAACATGTCAAACTCTTCAAAGCTCCCCTCATCGAGCAGTAAGTCAATACGTTCGCGTGCGGTTAATTTACCTTTGGTGTGTTGCGCATCAATCCGTTTCGCTCCCCCGCCAAGTTTGGCCTCCGCACGAAGGTCAATCAAATTTTTGATTTTGTCCTGATTGCTCATCGTACTATTAATTATATATTAAAATGTGAACTATTCACTGCAAAGTTCTGTGAGTACTCCCAAAGTTGATTTTGGATGTAAAAACCCAATATTCAACCCTTCGGCACCTTTTCTAGCTTGTTTATCAATCAACTGAATACCGGCTTCACTTGCCTGCGTAAGGGCTGCATTTACATCATCAACAGCAAAGGCAAGATGATGAACTCCGGGACCCTTCTTCTCGAGAAATTTACCGATCGGACCTTCCGGATCAGTTGATTCCAGCAGCTCTATTTTGGTTTGGCCAACCTTGAAAAAGGCAGTTTTAACTTTTTGATCTGCAACAACTTCAGTTGCATAGCATTTGGTACCCAATAAGGTTTCATAATAGGGAATGGCAGTTTCAAGACTAACTACTGCGATGCCAATATGCTCAATATGTGATATATTCATTTTGTTTTCTTTAATTTGTTGAAACAGTTTATTTAGAAACCGGGATAAAACGGTAGTGGGGACCAAATCGTTCAAAGGCTGCCTTATCAAGCGCCTCCTGATGATTAGGATGTGAAATTGAAATAAGCAATTTAGCCCGTTCCTGTAGAGTTTTACCGTAGAGGTTAACCGCTCCAAATTCGGTCACCACCCAGTGAATATTAGCCCTTGTAGATACGACTCCAGAGCCTTCAATAAGTGTCGGACTGATTTTCGACAACCCCTTTTCAGTCACAGAAGGCATTGCAATGATTGGTCTGCCCCGAAATGAGTGACCTGCACCGCGAATAAAATCGATCTGCCCCCCAACTCCCGAATAATGTTTGATCCCAATAGAATCGGCACAAACCTGACCGGTTAAATCAATGGCAAGTGCGGAATTAATCGCCGTTACACGGTCGAGTTTACGAATTACTGCTACGTTGTTGGTATGACCTACATCCATCATGGCTACCAGCGGATTATCGTCAACAAAATCATATAATTCTTTGGATCCCATCAGGAAGGAGGCAACCATTTTGCCTTTATCAATACTTTTCATACTGCCTGTGACAACCCCTTTTTCAACAAGCGGAAGGATTCCGTCGGCAAACATCTCGGTGTGAACACCCAGGTTTTTATGATTACCCAGCTGAGAAAGAACGGCATTGGGAATTCCGCCAATTCCCATCTGTAAGCAAGCCCCATCTTCGATTAAACCAGCCACATTTTTGCCAATGGCGATATCCATTTCGGACAGTGGTTCAAGCTTATGGGCATACAGCGGAGCATCATCTTCCACAAAAATATCGATCTGATCAAGCCGGATCATTGCATCGCCCCAGGCCCGGGGTACGTTTGGGTTAACCAGTGCAATCACCACATCAGCGCATTCGACAGCAGCTAATGTTGCATCAACCGAGGTACCTAATGAAACATATCCATGTTTGTCCGGCAGGGATACCATAATCAAAGCTACATTGACTTTCAGATACCCTTCGCGGATTAGTTTTTGAGTCTCACTCAGGAAAACCGGGATATAATCGGCGTAACCAGCCTGGGTTTGCTTGCGAAGGTTGGCACCAACAAAGAATTGCTGCGTGTTAAAAATCCCCTCAAATTCAGGATTGCCATATTCTACAGGACCTTCGATATGAAGATGCTGAATTTTGATATCATAAAGTTCTCCGGCGCGTCCGCGCTCAACCATTGCTTTGATTAACCGGTGTGGGGTAACTGCAACGCTACTTAAATGAACCCGGTCACCAGATTTGATTACCTTAACCGCTTCTTCTGCCGTAACATACCTAACTTGCTTCATATGATAAAATAATTGATTTTAATATGCCGCTAAATTAAATATTAATACGCAGTTGAAAAAGAACTTAAGTGGTTAAAATCCTTTTTTTTCAAAATATCGACCCGAAAATTTGAAATTTTTGATTTTAAAATATTCCGCAGATATTTGTAACGAACTATCTATGAACTTTCTTAAACTTTTGTATGTTTGCTTATTCATAAGGAATATAAAATATGACTAAATTCGATCTGGCTATCATAGGTAGCGGTCCGGGAGGTTTTGCAGCCACAATGAGAGCTGTTGATTTTGGAAAAAATGTCTGTTTGATTGAGGCAGGGCACATTGGAGGGACGGGAATCATGAATGGACCGCTTACTTCCAAAACAATGTGGGAACTATCGGTAGATTATTCCATCGCAGCAGCTGTTGACCGGGGTTACCGGGCATCCGGATTGCAGGTCGACTATAACATGGTCAAAAAAACGGTTCTTTCGGCAGCAAAAACCAAACAGTACCAAATGCTTTCGCAAATCGAATCTTTTTCAGCAAATAATAATGACGCCGGAACAATCACCTATAAAAGGGGATTTGCTAAATTTCTTGATCGGAATACCCTCCAAATCGAAGGTGAAAACGGAACAGAAACAATTGAAGCTGATTATATAATCATTGCAACAGGTTCCAGGCCACGTGAACTTCCGGAATTACCGGTCGATCAGAAACAGATCTTCGATTCAGATGGCTTGCTAAACCTGGACCGGTTTCCTGAAAGGATGATGATTCTTGGATCGGGAATTATCGGTTGTGAATTTGCCACCATATTTTCAAACTTCAAACAAACTGAAGTCCATTTGCTGGATAAAGCTCATCGGGTAATCCCCTTTGAGGATGATGATGTGAGCGATTTTGTTTCAAATAACCTTGAGCGAAACGGGGTAATCATCCATCATACAGCCACATTACGTAATGTCCGTAAAGCCAAAGACCATCTTGAAGTGGTTTTGGATTACGACGATGGCCACAGCCAGGTAGTGGAAGTGGATATCATTCTGATTTCGATTGGTCGTGATGCGAATACCAAAGGATTAGGACTTGAAAATGTAGCCATTAAGGCTAATGTTAAGGGCTACCTTCATATTAATGAGGAGTGTTCAATCGGGGATTTTAAAGGTTGCAACATCTTCGCAGCAGGGGACGTTACAGGACAGAAAGCGCTCTATGGTGTTGCCGAAGAACAGGGGAGATTTATCGTGGAGGCTATTTATGGAAAATCTGCATTACCACTGGACTATTCTTACATGCCAACCCTCATGTTCTTCAAACCGGAACTTGCATCCGTAGGGGCAAATGAGAAGGTTTTAAGGGATCAAAAAATTCCATACAAGGCGATCTACTATTCAAACGAGCTCGTGAACCGTGCAATTGCAATGCGTAGCACAAAAGGATTTGTAAAAATCATCGTAAGCAATGACGGGACCGAGAAAATTCTGGGAATGCGGGCTGCAGGACCCCAGGCTTCTGCGTTTATCGTCTCTATTGCTTATTTGATTAATTCAGATATCCGGCTTCATGAAGTTCTCCAAAGCATTCATCCTCATCCAAGTATCACTGAAGGAATCCAGGAATGTATCCGTATTTTTTATAACCAGTCCATCTATAAACCAAAGGCGTTCCCATCCTTGATTAAGATAACTGAATGGAAACCTGAATAATTTGAAAATGTGACAATTAGGAAATGGGGTAATGTACTAATGTGCCAATTTGATAATGTGAAGATGAGGTAATTTGATCCATAGATTAGGTAATTAGTTGATGTTGCAGGAAGTGAAGAGGGTGCAGACAATATCGTAATGTTCAGATAAGGAGATTTTATTTAATCTTAACTGGTCCGGAAACGTGCCGTTAGTGTCAAACTCAACTAAACAATTTCCTGATACAGTCAGTCAGTTGCCAACAGCCAATTGCCAGCCACAATTTTTCTTATCTTTGCCACCATTGATAACCCTTGACTCAGTCAACTAAAACATCGCTCCATGATCCTCTTTTTTAAAGGAAAATCTAATCTGATTGCCGTTGATTCCCAAAGCGAATTGTCCACTTCAGATCTCGAAAAACTGGCCTGGTTATTTGATGAGGCAACACTGATCACCAGTGATACTATTTCAGGTGTTTACGTTGGCCCAAGGAAAGAGATGATCACCCCATGGAGTACGAACGCAGTCGAAATTACTCAAAATATGGGTATTCGTGGAATCGTACGAATCGAAGAATTCACAGGATCTGAGCAAGACCAACCCCATTTTGATCCAATGCTCCAGGTTGTCTACCATGGACTAGATCAACAACTATTTGTGATCAACCATCTGCCAGAACCCATATTATCGATAGACGATATTGCCGCTTACAGCAGTCGTGAAGGATTAGCCCTAAGCGAAGATGAAATCTCTTACCTGAATGGTGTGGCCGACAAACTGGGCCGTAAATTAACTGACAGTGAAGTATTTGGATTTTCACAGGTCAATTCGGAACATTGCCGTCACAAAATATTTAACGGAAATTTCATAATTGACGGAGTCGAAAAGGAGTCCACACTTTTCCAGTTAATCAAGAAAACTACCCAGGCAAATCCGAATACCATACTTTCGGCCTATAAAGATAACTGTTCGTTTAGTCAGGGTCCTGATTCAGAGCAATTTGCTCCGGCAACTCAGGATAAACCCGATTTCTTCCAGGTAACTGATATTCAAACCGTTCTTTCGCTAAAAGCTGAGACGCACAATTTTCCGACCACGGTTGAGCCATTTAATGGTGCAGCTACCGGTACAGGAGGAGAAATACGGGACCGTATGGCCGGAGGCAAGGGAAGCTTCCCCATCGCCGGTACAGCCGTCTATATGACCTCCTACTCAAGAAATGACGAGGAGGGTCGTTCCTGGGAACAGGCGACTGAGCCCCGGCCATGGTTATACCAGGCTCCTGAGGATATCTTAATCAAGGCATCAAACGGGGCATCTGATTTTGGAAATAAATTTGGTCAGCCAATCATCAATGGCTCAGTTCTGACCTTTGAACATTTTGAAAACAACAAGAAATTTGGTTACGACAAAGTGATTATGCAGGCCGGTGGTATTGGTTATGCCAGACAGGAAGATTGTCTGAAAAGTGTCCCCGGCATTGGAGATAAAGTCGTCTTACTCGGTGGAGATAATTACCGGATCGGAATGGGTGGCGGAGCTGTTTCATCAGTGGATACAGGTGAATTTGAAAATCATATCGAATTAAATGCGGTTCAGCGGGCTAACCCTGAGATGCAAAAAAGAGCCTACAACACGATCCGGGCATTGGCTGAATCAGGTAACAATCCGATTATTTCGATCCATGATCACGGTGCCGGAGGGCATCTGAATTGCCTGTCAGAATTGGTGGAAGATACTGGCGGAGAGATCTATATCGACCAATTACCAATCGGGGACCCTACCCTTTCGGCTAAGGAGATCGTCGGAAACGAGTCACAGGAACGAATGGGATTTGTTACCGATGGCAAGAATATAGACCTGATCACCCGAATTGCTGAACGCGAACGTTCTCCAATCTATGTAATCGGTGAAACAACCGGAAATCATAAATTTACATTCAAAAACAGGAAGACAGGGGAAAAACCAATCAACTGGGAATTGGCCTATATGTTTGGCAAACCACCCAAAACGGTTCTTGAGGATGAATCCAAAGTTGTTTCATTTTCGGAACTAAAATATAATAAGTCTCTGATAAACAAATATATAGAAAACATTCTGCAGCTCGAGTCTGTGGGTTGTAAAGACTGGCTTACCAATAAGGTTGACCGATCGGTTACCGGCAAAATCGCCAAACAGCAGTGTGCCGGGAAATTGCAACTGCCATTGAATAATCTTGGAGTTGTAGCGATTGACTATCAGGGGAAGAAAGGGATTGCCACTTCTCTTGGGCATGCACCGGTTGTGGGGCTTATCGATGCAGCCAACGGGTCTATCCTTTCAATTGCAGAATCGCTGACCAATATTATCTGGGCACCGCTGACTAACCGGATCAAAGGGATCTCATTGTCAGCTAACTGGATGTGGCCTGCCAAAAATCAGGGCGAAAATTTCCGTCTTTATTCTGGAGTGGAAGCTGCTTCCGAATTTGCCTGTGCCCTTGGAATCAACATTCCTACCGGTAAAGACTCACTTTCGATGACCCAGAAATATAAAAACGACGTGGTTTACGCTCCGGGAACTGTCATAATTTCAGCTTCAGGATGTGTTTCAGACATCAGGAAGGTGGTTGAACCAGTGTTGGTCTCAGATCCTTCAAAACCAATTTATTATCTTGATTTTTCAAATGCCCCAAGGTCCCTGGGAGGCAGTTCTCTTGCTCAAACGTTAAGTCAGTTGGGAGAAAATACGCCCACGGTTTCGGATGCTGCATATTTTATTAAAGCTTTTAATACCATCCAGCAATTAATAGAAAATCAGGTAATTATTTCTGGTCATGATATCTCTTCAGGCGGAATTTTAACAACTCTCCTGGAGATGTGTTTTGCCCAAAACGAGGGTGGTATTGAGGTCGATCTTACCGGAATAAATGAAAACGATTCCGTAAAATTACTTTTCAGTGAAAACCCGGGTATCGTCGTTCAGCCTAAAAACTCTGTAGAATTTGAAAAGTTCCTCACTTCCTGTGATATTTTCTTTGTTAAGATCGGTAAACCGAATAAAGGTCGTAAGATTATTTTAATAAATGGTACAGATAAATTTCTGTTTGATATTGACGCACTTCGCGATATTTGGTTTAAACCGTCGTATCTGCTGGACCGTCGTCAAACAGGAGAGGAACTTGCGCTCGAGCGCTTTAAGAATTATAAAAAGAACGAACTAAAATTCAATATTGGCTCATTTTCAGGCCAATTTAAGGAGTTGGGAATCGATCCGTTACGTCGTAAACCTTCCGGAATAAAGGCGGCCATTATCCGCGAAAAGGGAAGCAATGGTGACCGGGAAATGGCATGGAGCATGTATCTGGCCGGGTTTGATGTGAAAGATGTCCACATGACCGACCTTATCAGCGGAAGGGAGACTCTTGAGGAGCTAAACCTGATCGTTTTTGTCGGGGGCTTCTCAAATTCAGATGTCCTAGGATCAGCCAAAGGTTGGGCCGGCGCCTTCAAGTGCAACGAAAAAGCAAAAACAGCACTTGAAAATTTTTACAAAAGATCGGATACTTTAAGTCTGGGTATTTGCAACGGATGCCAGCTTATGGTTGAACTTGACCTGATCAATCCCGGTCATACTGAGAGTATTAAAATGGCACATAACGATTCTCATAAATTTGAGTCCTGCTTTGTCAGCGTTGATGTACTGGACAATAATTCAGTGATGTTTGGGTCTTTAAATGGCAAAACGCTGGGGACCTGGGTTGCCCACGGCGAAGGAAAATTTGTAATGCCATTTGCTGAGGAAAAGTACTGTATTCCCGCTAAATTCTCCTATAGTAACTATCCCGGAAATCCAAATGGATCGGATTATGATACAGCCGCGATTTGCTCAGAGGATGGCCGGCACCTGGCAATGATGCCACATATTGAAAGGGCCATATATCCTTGGCAATGGGCAAATTACCCTGCTGAGAGAAATGATGATCAGGTTACTCCGTGGATCGAGGCATTTTTAAATGCACTGAAGTGGATTAAACAAAAGAAGGGCTGAACGATAAGAATCCAAATCAATTTATGAATCGGGTTCTTATTTTTAATTACACGTCCAAATCCTCTACAATGTAATCCTCCCAGAAATTCAAAACTGCCGGACCAGTAAACAATTCATTATTATCCAGCAATTTAACTGCTGCCATACATCCTTTTTTGGCAGATATCTCGAGGTATTTCCGGGCAATAGACTGATCCTTTACCAGACACTCTCCTGATAAAATCAATAAGGCGAGTAAATATGCAGCAGTTTTATCCGGATCATTCTGAACCAGTGATTCAAGGATTTCAAATGCCTTTTGATAATCGGCTACACCCGCTTCTCTCCTTTTCAGGTATGTGGCCTGATTTAGAGTAGCTGCTTTTATACCTTCTTCTGCCCCTTTTTCAAACCACTCCCAGGCTTTAGCCGGATTCCGTTCAGAAAATTTTCTGGAAATCAGTAAGACTCCAAGAAGATTATAGGCGGGTGTATAATTGTTTTCGGCAGCTTCCTGAAGATATTGTAAGGCTTTTGTAAAATCCTGAAAACCATTTGTAGTAAAAAGAATCCTTCCCAGCTCATATCGTGCCTCATCATCCCCTGCCTCTGCCGCTTTTTCAAAACTCAGAATTGCCTTTTCTACATTTTTATGAACCCCGTCTCCGTTTAAATACATATCCCCCAGATTCTTCCATGCATTGGTAAATCCGTTCTCAGCCGCCTTTGAATAATAGTTGAAGGCCTCATTTGCATCCTTCTCTGTCCCTTCACCGAAATAAAACATGCCGGCCAGATTGTATTGAGCCTGGCCATACCCTGCATCGGAAGCCTTTTTAAAACATGCAAAAGCTTTTTCATAATCCTTTTCTCCTGCATCACCAAAATAATTCAAAACGCCTAGATTATAGGTCCCCAAATAGAATCCGGCTGCATCTGCTTTGGTGTACCATTTTAGAGCTTCGGCAGGGTTGGCCTCAATGCCTTTTCCCTGGTGGTAAGCATTTCCAAGGTTGTTCATGGCCTCAGCAACACCGAGTTCCGCAGCCATTTTGTACTGCTCTACTGCCTTTGGCATATTCTGACTGATTCCATTGCCCGATTCAAACATAACCCCAAGGTTAAATACAGCTTTTGGGTATCCGGCATCAGCTGCCTTTTGGTACCACTTAAACGCTTCATCAGTATTGGCCGGTTTTGTGATGCCGTTTTCGTAATAAACGCCTATTCTGAACATCGCACCAGGAACACCCAATTCGGCGGCCTTTAAAAACCATTCAAAAGCCTTTTCCTTTTCAGACCAATAACTAAGACTCTTCTCGTGAATAATACCAATCAGGTAAGCGGCCCGGGGATGACCTGCCACCGCAGCCCTGTTAAAATAATCGGCTGCTGTCTGATTGTCTTTTCCAGTAATTTCTCCTGAAAGCAGAAGGCTTGCGTATTTATACTGGGCTTCTATAATTCCCTTATCAGCTGCCCTTTTATAATAATCAACCGAGATTTTATGATTAGACTCAATCTCATCACCTACTTCATATTTTTGCGCCAACCGGAACATTGCTTCCGGATTTCCATTGGCTGCAGCTTTTTTCAGCCAGTCGATTCCCTCTTCGTCCGATTTTTTCAAATAAAATCCGGCGAGGGCATTTTGCGCATCAGAACTCCCTTTGTCAGCAGCCCGGTGGTACCAATCGTAGGCCCCTGAATCACTTAGTTCATCAAGAAGACGTCCCATCAGAAAGATCGCTTCAACATAGTCGGCCTGCGCAGCCTGCTGGAGATATTCCCTGGCCTTTTCAAAGTCCCTGGGAGTTCCTTCCCCTTTGAAATACATCTTGCCAAGAATAAGTGCCAATTCATCAGAAATATTGCCTTCTATCTTTGAAATCCACTCAAAAGCCTCACCAGCATTCTTTTCTGTCCCTTTTCCCTCATACAGGAATAGAGCAACTTTTTCATAGGCAGGAATATGGGTGCCATTTGCCGCTTTGAGGTACCATTCAAAGGCTTTTGTCAATTTTGCCGGAACTGTAAGTCCTTGTTCAAAGATCTCTCCTACTTTAAACATCGCAGGTGCGTACCCACCTTTAGCTGATTCGTACCAATTATCAACTGCCTCATCCATATCTTTATATCCACCATCTCCGGTAGACAATAGCCGGCCAAGGTTGTATTTGGCAATGATGTCACCGCGCTGGGCACCCCGTTCGTACCATTCAAATGCTTTATTAAGATCAATCGGAAGTCCATCTCCATTTTCCCGCATCTCACCAATATAGTTGCATGCTTCGATTCCCCCATCCCGGGCAGACTCCAGAAACCATTTAACCGAGGTCTCACGGGAAAGTTGACGATTAACTCCATTGTAATATAACCTGCCAATAGCCAGTGAAGCATGCGAAAAACCCTGCTCCATTAATTGCTCAAAGGATGTAATTAACTGATTTATATCATTTTCATGTTGTGCAAGATCAAGTAATACCATTGCCGGTTTAAAACCATCCTTTAATGCTGTTGCCAGTCGGTTTACCCCTTTATCTTTTTTCCCTTTTTTAAGATATTCGACCCCTTTGCGGAAAGCACGCGGAGAAGATTCAATAAGTTGACTCATCATATTTCATTCAATAATAGGGTATAAAATTAGCTTTAATAGGCAATCTTTAGGTATACAATCATTGAAATTATTGAACAAAAATTGTTCATCTGTGGCTGACAGAGTCAAATCTGACCGATTAGATTTAAAAATAAACTAATTTTACTCCAAAATTCCGAGCCATGAATCCCATAGATCTGATAGCAAAATATTATAAACCAAAGTCAAAAGCATACCAGATTTTAGTCAGTCACAGCAATCTGGTTACTGAGAAAGCCTTGAAAATTGCACACCAACATAAAGAATTGCTTCCAGACTATACATTTATTGAGGAGGCATCGATGCTGCATGACATTGGCATTTTTAAGACAAATGCTCCCAATCTGTATTGTTTTGGTGAATATCCCTACCTCTGCCATGGTTATCTGGGTTGTGAGTTATTGACGGCAGAGGGTTACCCCGATCACGGACTTGTTTGCGAAAGGCATACCGGTGTAGGGATAACTTCGGAAGAAATTATTAATCATAAACTTCCATTACCAGTTCGTGATTATGTTCCAGTTTCTGTGGATGAACAGATCATATGTTTTGCGGATAAATTTTTCTCAAAAAGCGGCGACCTAATGCACGAGAAATCTGTTGATGAAGCCAGAAGATCAATTAAAAGATTTGGCGAAAAAAATGTGGCCCGGTTCGACGAATGGTGTGAATTATTTTTATAAAATGGCTAATAGGTAACATTATCCTGATAACTCTTCTGTTTGGTCAGTTTCAAATCCTTCAACAAAGTAGAAGTAGCCCTGATGGTAAAAGTATAACTTTGACGATACCCAAAGGGGATTAAATTCAGCGACATCTGCATACAATGTAAATCCCTGAATATATTTAATTGGGTAAATGTCATCTGAAGTTTCTGAGCATCAATACCTGATGAAAATCCAACTTTCCACTGCTTTGTCATACTAACATTCCCATTGAAATCAATTGTCTGGGTAATAGTTGATTTTTGCGCAGGATCCGGTTTATTGTACCTTAGGCTATAATTGACTGAAAGATCCCAGGGAATACTGAAATCAGCATATTCCGGAACATTGCCTACCTTTTGCCTCAATCTTAACTGAGCCAGTTCATCCTTTTGTTCCTGAGTCATTTTGGCCTCCGCCTTATCTTTATCCTTTTGCTGTTTTGATTTGAATGATAATCCAAAAGAAACATTCGAACTCGTTAATCTTGCCAATTTACCATATTTCGATAATTCGAACTGGTTGATAAGATGACCATTCTGCATCGCATATGGATCAAGAATAGCCCCAAAATTAAGATCAACTCCTGCAACTTTTGTGCGGGCTGCAATATTAATGTTAGAGAGATTCAGCGAATCGGCTGCCAAATTGTATGATCCGCTGATCGACAACTGATCCAGTATCTTAATCTTGGTGAAAGCTTCTGTGGAAGTTGTATCCTTCTTCGAATTTAGCTTCTTCATCTCAAGGGTATTGTTAAGATTAAACCCAATTGCGCCCGATTTTCCGTTTGGAGCCGTTCCATAAACTCCATTCTGATGGATTGGATAATGGCGGCTCACCGGCCGGCCATTATTATCAAAATATTCAATATTTTGATACAATCCATAAATGGAATTGCTAAAATCGGGAGTCATATTAAAACTAATATTAGGCGTCATTACATGCCTGATCCCCACAATAGTTGATTTTGGATTTAATGGTACAAAATTCCCATAAATTTTGGTAGATAGTCCCACACTTCCAGAATAATCAAAATCACGGGTAAATCCGTATAAGGTATCTGAAACTGAAACCTGTTTCGTCACCGGATCATATTTTTCGCGGGTTTGCTGAGAATACCATCGCTCATTATAGTTAAAAGAGGGGCTTACTGTTATATATTTTAACAATTTAAAAGAGGTACTGATCGGAATAGAGTGCTTTACCCCATTTTTCCAGTCCCTCATAAGCGAAGAACTCATCAGCTTACTCTCCTTGGTATCAATTGTGTTTTGCATATCCATGGTATAGCTGAGCCCGATTTTCTCATACCATTTCTCCTTACCTGAACTAACTTTTGACTTGAAAGGATATATTCTGGACATTGTAAGGGTTACCTGAGGAAGAGTAAGACTAATCGTCGAATCAAGGCTATTTTGAGAATGTCGCATATTCCCTGAAAGCGAGAATGGCGAATTCTCCCATCGTTTTGAATAAGAAATACTTGACTGCTTGGTGTTGGTCAGGTAATTTTCAGTGGATAATGAATTATTTTGGTCAAATGATGTGGTAGAGAAATTTACACTTGCACTAAAAGTCTGGCTTGGATTCGATTTGGAGTCCATCGAATGACTCCACACAATGGCAAAATCGTTCTGAACCTGATAATCGGGTAATCCTTTATCACCATAAATATTGTTATTAAACTGCAAATTCAATGATCCGCTGTATTTGTATCTTACTTTATAATTACTGTTAAGACTAATTCCACTTGATCCTTTTGAATATAAGTCTCCTTTCACCGTAGCGTCAAAGTAGTCACTTGCAGCAAAGTAATATCCAATATCCTTTAAGTAAAAACCCCGGTTTACCTCTTCTCCGTAGGAAGGCATAATAAAACCAGAGGAGTACTTCGGTGAATTTGGAAAAAATCCAAACGGAATAAATACAAAATAAAGCGGCAGATCCTCAATCACAAGGTAGGCAGGACCAGTAACAATCTTTTTGTTAGACAGAACCTTGGCTTTTGTCATCTCGAGCCAGAAATGGGGATGTTCCGCATCACAGGTAGTGTACTTTCCATTACGAAGGCAGTAAGTCGAATCATTCATTAATTTTGTCCTGCTGCTATGGACAAAACCTCCCTGCTGCTCAGTAACCACCCCTTTTACTATTCCCTTCTTGGTTTTAAAATTATACCGAACCTCATCGGCTTCAAACTTCTGGTCACCCTGCTTGAAAATCGGTTTTCCGGCGATTGTTCCGGTTGAATCAGGTTTGCCAATAGCATAAACGGTGCTGCTGTCTCTGTTTAATTCAATATAAGCAGCATTAAGTTCTATATCTTTGAATTTTACCTGGGCATTTTTGTACATAATAACTTTATTGCCGGCACTCGTCTGGGTTAGAGTAACATAACCATCGGCAATATAATCAACTTCAGCATCGAACCCGGCTGTATCATCAGATTTCAAACTATCTGCAGCAATAGTATCCTTGTGGGCAATATGGGTGCTGTCAGTAGCTGCAGAAGGGGATCTTTTTTTCCGGACCTTTTTTTGAATGTCTTGATTTTCAATGGAAATAGTTCCACTATCATCAAGCATTCGCCCAAAAAGAGTTCCATGTGCCAGAAAAAGGATTGCTCCAATAAAAGATAAGAATCGCAATTTGCTCAAAACTTTTTCAAATCAAGTTAAATCTAAACATCGTACAACTAATTGCACATGGCAAAAGTAAAAAAACCAACTAGAGAATCTTGCAACCGGAAAAAATAATTTAATCTTGTATTTTTGTATCTAATAATAAGTAATGACTAAACTCGGAATGGACAAAAGAATCAACTTTGGCGGTTATTATTCAAATCTTACATCCAGGTTTATCTTACTGATGTTTATTTGCTTAATTATCAATCCATTATTTGGTAAAGTCAAGGAAAGAAGAGGTCTTGAAACCGTTGTGATTGACGCCGGTCATGGAGGTAAAGATCCAGGAACGATGGTGGGGAACTTTCGTGAAAAAGATATTGCCCTCGCTATTGCACTGCGACTCGGCGATCAGATAAAAGAAAAATTACCTGGTGTCAGGGTGATTTATACCCGGAATAAAGACATTTTTATTCCACTTTATGAGCGATCGGTTATTGCCAATAAGAATAATGCAGATCTTTTCATCTCAATTCACGTCAATTTTTGTTCAAATCCATCAATCAAAGGGACAGAAACTTATGTTTTAGGGTTACATCGAACTGAAGACAACCTAAATGTGGCGAAAAAGGAGAATAGTGCTATTTTACTTGAAAAAGATTACACCACCAGATATGAAGGATTTAATCCAAACTTATCCGAATCCTATATCATGTTTGAATTGATCCAGGACGCCAATATTGATCAAAGTGTTGAATTTGCTGGTATTCTGCAGGATTCATTCCGCGAACATGCACAAAGGACCAATCGGGATGTGAGACAGGCAGGCTTTTTGGTATTGCGCGAAACTGCTATGCCATCAGTGCTGATTGAAACAGGATACCTGAGTAATCCATCTGAAGCAAAATACTTAATGAGTGATCTGGGAAGACAAACACTGGCATTGACGATTTTCAACTCATTTAAATGGTATAAGACGAAATTTGAATCCCGTCTGAACCATTCTTTCGCTGAATTGAAAAAAGAACACAATAACGAGAGAATTCCTCCTACACCTTTAAAATTACCGGCTGAAAATGGAAATGATTCCAATACCATCCAATCAAAAGCAAAAGGGTCAGCAAATAGACAATCAAAATGGAAAGAGTCTAAGCCCGCAATAAAAGAAACGAATAGGATTACTTTTGTAATTCAGATTTTAGCCTATCCGAAAGAATTGCCACAGAATTCAAAATTATTTAAAGGAATGAAAAATCTTTCCGTAATCAAAATTGGTGGTTATTATAAGTATTATTGTCTGGAAACCAAATCCTTTGCCGAGGCAAAACATAATCTGGTTAAAATCAAACCGAAAATATCCGATGCTTTTATTGTCGCCCTAAAAAACGGGCATCCAATTCCATTGAAAGAGGCAATTAATTCAAAGTAAGTTGAAAGTGTCCTTTTTTTAAACCATAATCATGCGTATTTTCGCCAATAATTTGAAATAAACTTGAAATGAAGCTTAAAAAAACATCGAAAATAGGAATCCTGGTCGTACTCTGTCTTACTCTGCTGATCTGGGGAATTAATTTTCTAAAAGGGAGAGATATTTTCAGAACAGAAAAAGTCTATTATGCCCGGTATAAAAATGTAGGAGGACTCACTGCAACTACACTGGTTACTTTGAACGGTCTGAAAATAGGTTACGTCAGGGAGATCTACTTTGCCGAGGATTTATCCGGAGATTTGATGGTTAAGGTCGCACTCCACAATAATTTCCCTCTCCCGGTAGGCACTTCCGCACAAATATCAAGCAGCGATCTTCTTGGATCTAAGGTAGTTAAACTTAACCTGGGAAAATCTACCAAATTATTGCAAGCTAATGACACCCTAGCCTCTCAAATGGATGCTGATATAATGCAACAGGTCAATGAACAACTTGCTCCCATCAAAGCAAAAGCCGAAAGATTGATTGAAAATCTGGATTCAATAGTGTCCACTGCCTCTAAGATTATGAATAGTGATTCACAACACAATATCACCGAAAGTATCCGACAGATCCATAGCACAATGACCAATATTGAAAATATATCGGCAAATTTAAATGATGTCATTTCTGTCCAGAAAAAGAATCTCTCCTCAACAATATCAAATATTGGCCAGATCACCGAAAATTTGAAAAATAATTCCGGGCAGATTGGGCAGATTATGACAAATTTCGCTGCCTTTAGTGACTCGCTGAACAAAATGGAGATCAATAAAACGGTCGGTCATATTAATTACTCAATTGATGAATTAAACAAAATACTGAGCAAAATTGATACTGCAAACGGAACACTTGGTCTGTTGGTCAACGATCCCCGTTTGTATCAAAACATAAACTATTCGACGGAGAATCTCAATAGATTACTGGTTGATTTTCGCCTAAATCCGAAACGGTACGTTCACTTCGCGGCCATTGACCTTGGAAGAAAAATCAATATAAGTACGCCTGAAGATACTCAAATATCTGATAATATTACATTTAAAGTTCAATTACTCACCTCGCCTACCCCCGTAAGCCTTACTTCACCTGTTTTCAAAGGGATTGATAAGGTTATTGAAAGTAAATCTGCCAATCAATATTACTATTCAACAGCCGAAGAATCTTCGTATTCAAAAGTTAGAATGATTCTAAATAAGGTGCAAGGTGCTTTTCCTGAGGCCCTTTTAAAGTGTTATAAAAAAGGAAAAGAAATAAGTTTGAAAAATGCATTAAAAATGAACAAAAAATAGTTTTTTTCGTTTTATTTTTAATTACTTTTAACCTTATCGAAAGGAGCTTATTTCGATTTTCGATTTCCAGATTAAAGCAATCAATTCAAAAAAAATTTGTCTGAATTTGTTTCCTGCAAAACACATTGAATCAATTGCTTGCAAATAATATAAATGTATTAAATTGATATTCAATTACATACATTTTTTATAAAAAAATATTTTTGCAATAAACTGAAGATTAAAAGTATGGAATTATGCAAGATTTTAAGCGATTTTTTTTCTGCTAAATTTATTGAAGCTTTGCAGACTGAGAATAAAAAACGAGTAAAAAAATAATAGAGCCTAAAACCTAAATGAACAAAGATCATCAAAATATCTGGGAGAATTGTTTAAGAATTATAAAGGACAATGTGCCTTTTATAAGTTACAGAACTTGGTTTGAACCGATAGTTCCAGTAAAACTGGATAACGATATTCTTACGATTCAGGTACCAAGTCCGTTTTTTTACGAATATTTGGAAGAACAGTACATTGATATTCTTAGAAAAACGTTACGAAAAGAGCTTGGAGCTGGTGCCAAGCTTGAGTATAGTGTTGTAGTTGATAATAATCTCAATGCAAATAATAAACCCTACACGGTTAAGCTACCAACAAATCAGAATAATAACCTGAAAAACAGACCTGTTACTGCCTCGACTTTTCATGACGAAAATGCCATAAAGAATCCATTTGTAATACCTGGCATTCAAAAATTAAATATTGATCCGCAACTTAAGCAAGACAACACATTTGATAATTTTGTCGAAGGTGAATGTAACCGTCTGGCCCGAAGTGCAAGCTATGCCGTTGCCCAAAAGCCTGGTGGAACTGCATTCAACCCTTTGATGCTTTACGGGAATAATGGTTTGGGAAAAACTCACCTTGCACAGGCTATTGGAATTGAGGTTAAAGAACGCTTCCCTGAAAAAATTGTTTTGTATGTAAATGCCAATAAGTTTCAAACTCAATTTTCTGAAGCCACCCTTAATAACAACAGAAATGATTTTCTTCATTTCTACCAAATGATTGATGTTCTGATCATTGACGATGTACAGGAATTTGCAGGAAAAGTTAAAACCCAGGAGACCTTTTTTCACATCTTCAATCATTTACATCAAACTGGAAAGCAACTTATTCTTACCTCTGACAAGCCCCCAATCGAACTAAACGGACTTGAGCAACGGCTATTGTCCAGATTTAAATGGGGGTTAACGGCAGATCTGCAGATTCCCGATTTTGAAACCAGAATGAATATTCTGCGTAAAAAGATCTATAAGGACGGAATTGAGATCCCTGAAGAAGTACTTGAATATATTGCCTCTCATATCAATAGTAATGTTCGGGAGCTTGAAGGGGGATTAATTTCTTTACTGGCACAGGCAACCCTGAACAAGAAGGAAATCAACGTTGAACTGGCTATTAAAATGATCAACAAACTGGTAAAATGCTCTGTAAAAGAAATCACTATCGACTATATTGCCAAAACAGTTTGTGATTATTTTAATCTTCCTGTAGATTCTCTTGGAATCAAGACTCGTAAAAGAGAAACGGTTCAGGCACGGCAAATTGCCATGTATTTCTCTAAAAGCATGACAAAATCATCACTTGCAACCATTGGGTCCCAAATCGGGGGTAAAGATCATGCAACAGTACTTCATGCCTGCCGAACAGTTGCCAATTTAAAAGATACAGATAAAAACTTTAAGGTATTTCTGGACGAAATAGAAAACAGATTAAAATATTAGATTTTGAAATTAAAGCAGGCCTCAAGGGTCTGCTTTTTTTTGCATCTTTTGTGACCTGTTTACTTCAGAAAATCTGAAACGACGTATTGATCAAATGGAATATAAAGATACCTTTAAAACAATACAGGCACCTGTGGAGGGAATCTACAAGGAAAAAGGGAGTAAATTCCTTGCCTATGCTTTTCCGGTATCATCCGATCAACAAATAAAAGAGATTCTTACTCAGTTAAAAAAGGAACATCATAGTGCCCGACACCACTGTTTTGCCTGGCGATTGGGGCCAGATAATCATTCCTTCAGGTTAAACGATGACGGAGAACCTTCCGGTACTGCCGGACGACCAATTCTGGGTCAAATCCAACATCAGGAATTAACTGATATTTTGATAGTTGTAGTGCGGTACTTTGGCGGCATTCTTTTGGGAACCAGTGGATTAACAAATGCCTATAAATTAGCTGCTGCTGACGTTCTCAATAATTCCATAATCATAGTAAAAATTATCACAAACCTGATCGAGATTAATTTCGACTATCTGGCAATGAACGAACTCATGCATGTTTTGAAAGATTTCGGCATTGAGATAACAGAGAGTCATTTCGATCTTAAATGCAGGGTAAAAATAATGGTCAGAAAAGAATTGGCAGCTACGGTTATGGAGAAACTTAATAAAATAGAGAATGTTAATGCTTTAATTAATTTAGACAAGTAAAATAAAGATCATAATTTAGCAATCCTTGTATTTTGTATTTTTGTGTTGACCTCAAAATCGATACAAGTAATTTAATTTAAATTATATATATGAAAGTCAAAAGCCTAATTTCCATCACAGACTTCACTAAAGAGGAGTATCTAAAAATAATGCGATTGGCTGAAGATTTTGAGGCAAATCCAAACCAAAAGCTTTTGCAGGGCAAAGTAATTGCCACACTTTTCTTTGAACCCTCAACCCGAACAAGGCTAAGCTTTGAAACCGCAATTAACCGGTTGGGAGGAAAGATAATCGGCTTCTCCGATTCATCCTCATCAAGTGTATCCAAAGGGGAGACTTTACACGACACGATCAGGATGGTCAGCAACTATGCAGATATGATTATCATGCGCCATCCCATGGAGGGTAGCGCACGCTATGCATCTGAAGTTTCAAGCGTACCGGTCATCAATGCCGGTGATGGAGCAAACCAGCATCCCTCCCAGACATTGCTCGACATGTATTCTATCATAAAAACTCAGGGAAGTCTTGATAATGTAAATCTGTTTTTAGTCGGGGATTTAAAATATGGCCGCACGGTTCATAGTCTTTTGATGGCAATGCTGCAATTCGAAAACCCGATCTTCAATTTTATTGCCCCTCCGGAGCTTGCAATGCCAAATGAATATAAAATTCATCTTTCCTCAAAGGGAATACGTTACTACGAACACACTGAATTTACTGATATTATTAATGCCGCCGATATCATATATATGACTCGCGTTCAGAAGGAACGGTTTATAGATCCGGTAGAATATGAAAAGGTCAAGAATATTTATATTCTTAAGAATGAAATGCTTAAGAATACAAAAGAGAATATGCGGATTCTTCATCCTTTGCCCAGGATTAACGAGATACATACCGATGTTGACAGTAATCCCAAGGCATATTATTTTACTCAGGCAAAAAACGGAGTATATGCCCGTATGGCAATTATTGCCCATTTATTGAACCTTAAATAACTATTTATCTGCTTGTTATGGAAAAACATCTCAAAGTGAGTGCGATTAAGGACGGCACTGTCATTGACCACATTCCAACAAATTCTCTTTTTAAGGTTATAAAAATCCTCCGGCTGGAGGAGTGCAGCCAAATGGTCACTTTTGGGAATAACCTGGATAGCAAGGCGATGGGAACAAAAGCGATCATTAAAATTGCCAACAGGTTCTTCGCTGATGAAGAGGTAAATAAAATTGCATTGGTTGCACCCCATGCAAAATTAAATACGATCCGTGATTACAAGGTTATTGAAAAACGGGTAGTTGATACGCCCAAAGAGATTATTGGCATCATCAATTGTTTCAATCCCAAGTGCATCACTAATGCTGAAAATATTACCACCCGTTTTGAAGTGTTATCGGACAAGCCAATAGCCATGAAATGCTTTTATTGTGAAAAAATAACCAATGAAAACGAAATGGTATTTTGTTGATTTGAACTGATAATTTTAAAAATCTAAACTTAATTGGATGACAAGTGTATTTGAAACACTTCTTGATGAAATTGAGATACTCTCAAGATCAGGAAGAGATTTGCCTGAAATTCTGTCTGATGTTTGTAAGCTACTAAAAGACAATGTATTCCACTATGACTGGGTAGGATTTTATATTCTTGATCAGCAGAATTCAGTTTTGGTCCTGGGCCCCTATTGTGGAAAACCAACAGAGCACATCATCATTCCTGTCGGGAAGGGAGTTTGTGGCCAGGTGGCACAAAGTCTGAAACTAAAAATAGTTCAGGATGTTAGTCAGGAAAGTAATTATATCGCATGCAGCCTTGACGTCCAAAGTGAAATTGTAGTTCCCGTACTTATTAATGGTCAGTTTGTTGCTGAAATTGATATTGATTCCCACTCCCCTGCCCCATTTTCAGTCATTGATGAGAACTTTCTTTCAGCAGTTTGCAATCTGCTCTCACCATTATTCTGATGTATCCTTACCTTATTCGATCGATGGATCTTATTAGTAATTCATCCTTTTTTATTGCCTTGATTGCCAAATATATAAAGACAATGGCAATAACTGTCAATAAAAAATAGGGGGTAAGTGAGAAGTGTCCGGACATCCGCTGCGCCCCCAACCATATTTCCAGAAAGATAATACCTTCCAAACAAACAGCTAAAAATAGACTACCAAATGAAAATTTTAATTGCAATTTCCTTTTTTTAAACAGAAAGATGGTCACAAAAATCAGAATAGGGGTAACAATCCAAAGTATTAACAAAAGCCAATTATGCAAAACAAGCTGTGGCTGATGAGTCCCGTCAAGGAAAATACCTTGGATACCTGCACTATATATCTCCTTTGATGAAGAAATATCAGCAAAGCGAAAAAAGAAAAGAGTCGCGATTAAAACGTCAGCGATTAACAGATAAATTGTTTGAATTCTTTGAAGCATAACTTGTAAATTTTGTGCAAAAATATCAAAAACTATTAATTTCACCTTATTTTGCTAATATCTGGATTTTTCAATAGTTTTGAATGAAACTAGAGATTAGTTACTTGAAATGAAAAATAAAATTGCTTCTTCCGAATTACTGATTAATCCTGACGGATCAATCTATCATTTACACCTGAAACCGGGCCAGATTGCCGAGGATATTATTCTGGTCGGGGATCAGGACAGAGTTGATCTGTTTGCAGAATTTTTTGACACCATCGAATTCAGAATTCAAAACCGAGAATTTGTCACAATTACAGGGACCTACAACTCTAAAAGAATCTCTGTTGTCTCTACAGGTATAGGGACTGACAACATCGACATTGTAATTAATGAGCTGGATGCACTGGTTAATATTGATCTCGAGATCCGGGAAATAAAATCCGAATTAACAAGTTTAAACTTTATAAGAATAGGGACCTCCGGGGCATTACAAGGCGATATTCCCGTTGGTTGCTTTTTAATGTCTGACAAAGCCATTGGATTCGACGGATTATTGAATTTTTATGCCCGACGTGAAGAGATTTCCGATCTGAATTTTGAAAAAGCCTTTAAAAGCTATACAAACTGGAATCATCTCTTGGCATCACCTTATGTTGTATCCTGCAACACAAATCTTAAGAAAAGAATTATTGACAATGAGTTTGTTTCAGGAATAACCATCTCTTCTCCAGGTTTTTATGGTCCTCAGGGGCGGGAATTGCGATTAACCCTTGCAGACCGGGCAATTAATGAAAGGATTGAATCATTCCGTTACAACGATTTGAAGATTACAAATTATGAGATGGAGTGCTCTGCTATTTACGGACTCAGTAAATTGCTGGGGCATCAGGCACTCACCGTTTGTATTATAATTGCTAACCGGATTACACACCAGGCAAGCAGCGATTACAAACACCTAATCACGCTTCTGGCAAAAAAAATACTTGAAAAGTTGACTCAATAGCATGGAAAATAACGTTAGCATTGATACCCTTCTTGCTTTAATTGATGATCGTGACGAGGAGGTTTACCAGGCTGTAAGAGATAAATTAATGGAATCTGGTCCGTCAATTTTGCCGGTTTTGGAATATGCTCTTAGTTCCTCAATCAGCTTATTACAACACGATCGGCTCGAATTGATTATAAATCAACTCAAATTATCAAAACTGATTGAGAAAATGGCTCTCTGGGCTAATTCGGAAGATAAAAAGCTGCTTGATGGCTGGATCTTGCTTAGTATGGTGCACCATCCGGCTATTATCGCTGAAAAAATTGAATTGCTCATTCAGAAAATAACCCACGATATCCGGTTAGAATTAAATGATGCGTTGACTTCTCTGGAAAAAGTGTCGACATTTAATCACTATTTCTTCGATATATACCATTTTGAATTAAATTCACCTGAAATTTTTGCTCCGGAAAACTGCCTGATAAATAACTTATTAGTTTCCCGAAAAGGGAATCTTATTTCACTCTCCACCCTATATTGCATCATTGCAAAAAGGTTGGGACTTCCAATACATCCCATCAGGGTAGGACAATATTTTATTTTAGGCTATTATGAACCCCAAATTTCAAAAGAGGTTTATGGTGAAAATGCCGACCCCTATTTATTTTTTATTAATATCGAGCATAAAGGAGCTATTTTAGGTGTAAAAGAACTCGAATATGTGGTCCATGAAAATAAGGAGAGCCTTGAGTATGTAACTCCATTGAACGATGGAACAGTAATCAAGATGCTTCTCGGCCTCCTTAAACAAGGTTATCAAATTAAAGAAGATAATTATAAATTAGAGATTACCAATAAATTAATAGACCAATTACGAAGGTTCTGAATCGAAAAGAGGAGCATTTTGCTCCTCTTTAACGAATGAATATTCTTCAGAATTGTCTACTTGGCATAACTGACAGCGCGTGTTTCACGAATTACTGTAATCTTAACCTGTCCTGGATAAGTCATCTCATCCTGTATCTTTTTTGCTATGTCATAGGAGAGATTTTCAGCCTCAACATCAGTCATTTTATCGCTTCCAACAATGACCCGAAGTTCTCGGCCAGCCTGAATAGCGTATGTTTTTGTAACGCCGGGATAGGAAAGAGCCATATTTTCCAGATCATTTAATCTTTTAATATAGGATTCAACAGCTTCGCGTCTGGCACCTGGCCGCGCTCCGGATATCGCGTCACATGCCTGTACAATCGGTGCAATCAAGGTCTCCATTTCTACTTCATCGTGATGAGAACCGATTGCATTACAAATATCAGGTTTCTCCTTAAATTTCTCAGCAAGTTTCATCCCCAGGATAGCATGCGGTAATTCTGGCTCATCATCGGGCACTTTACCAATATCATGAAGAAGTCCTGCACGTTTGGCACGTTTGGGATTAAGTCCTAACTCTGCAGCCATAATGGCACAAAGATTGGCTGTTTCACGTGAGTGCTGCAATAAATTTTGTCCGTATGAAGAGCGGTATTTCATTTTCCCAATCATCCGAATCAATTCAGGATGCAACCCATGAACCCCCAAGTCTATGGTTGTTCGCTTACCTGTCTCAATAATCTCTTCCTCAACTTGTTTTTTAACCTTGTTGACTACTTCTTCGATTCGGGCAGGATGTATCCGTCCGTCGGTCACGAGCTGGTGAAGTGCAAGCCTGGCAATTTCCCGTCTCACAGGGTCAAAAGCTGAAAGAACAATCGCTTCCGGCGTATCATCTACAATAATCTCGACACCGGTTGCAGCTTCGAGTGCCCTGATATTTCTCCCTTCACGACCAATAATCCGCCCCTTTATTTCGTCACTTTCGATGTGAAAAACAGTAACCGAATTTTCAATTGCAGTTTCTGAAGCAACCCGCTGAATCGACTTAACAATAATCTTTTTAGCCTCTTTATTCGCATTCATTTTGGCTTCATCCATGATCTCCTGAATAAAGGACATCGCTTCAGTTTTCGCCTCATTTTTTAATGAATCAATAAGCTGTGATTTTGCTTCATCTGCGGAGATCCCGGATAAGGCTTCCAGTTGCTGAATTTGCTGTTTGCGGATTTTAAGCATCTCTTCCTCCTTTTGTTCGACCAACTCAAGTTGACTATTCAGGTTCTCCCTAATGGTATCAATTTCACGTTCCGAGATCTCCAGTTCCTTAATACTATGCTGCAACTCCTCTTTACGCTGGAGATAAATTGTCTCTTTTTGTTTCAGTTTATTCTCGGCACTGGCAATTCTGAGATTTCGCTCGTTTATATAACTTTCATGCTCAGATTTCAGTTGAATAAATTTCTCCCTTGACTGAAGCATTTTTTTCTCCTTGAGCATTTCTGCCTGTATTTCGGCATCAGCGAGCAGTTTTTGCCTGGTTTTTTTTAGTATCATGTCCCATATAAAATAAGAAGCTGTACCTCCTATTATAAGGGTGACAATACCTGTGATAATTATTTCCATGTGTAAAATATAATTAAAGGTTTAATAAAAAAATACCGCATACTTAAATCTACCCCGGTTCTGGATATCCTGAACCTTTTTTAGATTTAATATGCGGGTCTATCTTGAATTCAAAAACTAATTTTCCTTTTCAAAAAACTCCGAAAGAAAATCATTCATCACTTCCAATTCATCGACCAAAGGTGAATTATCCATACGCTTTTCAGCTTCAAACTTCTGAATTACAAATTGTAATGTTGCCATTGCCAGACAATCCTGTAAATCCTTTGAAGCATACTTTTGTTTATATTGAGCCACCTTTTCGTTGATAATTTTCGCTGCTTTCCGAATACCCTCCTCATCAAGACGATCAACCCTTAATGGGTATAAACGGTCAGCTATATTGATGTTTATCGAAAGTTTATCATCCATAGCATTGTCTATCATTTATTTAACAGCGCAATACAATTGTCAATTTCCCGCACGATTCTGTTCAG
>TBL_comb47_HYPODRAFT_10001060_pt1 | contig 36270 bp, 39 predicted proteins | sample TroBogypolimnion_40_FD_10682 | JGI IMG/M metagenome (IMG submission 10682)
TCAGCTTNCNCAGCAGCAATGCGATCGCATTGCTGAACAGTTGAACAATCGTCCCCGGCTAAGACTAGGCTTTAAGACCCCCAATGAAGTCTATTACTAAAAACACCCTTTTTGTCGCACTACAAATATGAAACTAAAGCCAGTGCTGTCCCCGGTTGAAGGGGTTCCCGCCGCGAGTCGGCGGGCGTTCGGTTTCTACTTGAGGCGGATTTGATCGCCTCAGCATGTTCAATTCCTTTCATCGTTGGCTTGACCGGAAACTCGGAGAGGATGCTTTCGAGTTGCGGGGAGAGGAGATCGTTAGCACGCACTGGCTGCGGCGGTTTTCGCCGTGGGGGCGTTTTCGCTGGCAGGATATTGTTTCTTGGCGGGAGAGTTGCAACGGCTTTGGTTGGGGGGTCGAGATAAAGTTAGCGAGCGGTCGTTTTTTGCCTTACGGGGATCGCTTTGGGCAATTAGCTCAAATTTTAAGACGAGTTGCGCCGAGCAAAGAGTTGCCCTTTGAAAATGTTTGCCGCTGCCGCCGAGCCACCGGACCGCCGGCAAAATTAATTTTCCATTTCGCGTGCTTCGGGTGATACGCGGATTATGATTTGCGGATGTCCTTGCCTTACAAAATCGCCACCTTGCTCTACGTCTTCAATGAGCGCGACGAGGTGCTGCTGCTGGAACGCGCGCAGGAACCGAATCGCGGCCTGTGGAGTCCGGGCGGCGGCAAACTGAAGATGCACTTGGGCGAATCGCCCTTCGCCTGTGCCTGCCGCGAGGCGCAGGAGGAAATCGGGATGCACCTCACGCCGGCGGATTTGCATCTGGCCGGTCTCATCAGCGAACACGGGTATCAGGGGCAGACGCATTGGCTGATGTTTCTCTTCGAGGTCAAAGTGAAATTGTCCACCTTGCCGCCGCCGATGGCAGAAGGGCGGTTTGAATTCTTTCGGCGCGAGCAACTGGCCGCGCTATCCATTCCCCAGACCGACCGCGAACAGATCTGGCCGTGGTTCTGGCACTATCGCGGCGGTTTCTTTGCGGCGCATTGTCACTGCCATCCGGATGGACGCAATGACTGGAAACTGGAGGAAGCCGCCCCGTCGGCAGCGTCCGCCTGAAATCCGCGCCAACCGGAGCGGTTGGGGGTAATTTCGGGTCCGGGGGCGAGAAATTGCCACATTTTGGTGCGAAACAGGCCTGCTGGGAGCAAAAACTGCCCCACTTGGGTAAAAGATTCAACCACTTTGGCGAATAATATGATTACTTAGGTGAACTAACTAACTACTTCGTTATAAAATATAACTACTTTTGTATAAAAGATAATTACTGTGGTGAACTAAACAATCACTTTGGTGTAAAGTGCAACCACTTTGATGAATCAAACCGTCACTGGGGGCCACGGCGTGCTGACTTTACTGTCCCAGTTCCCCACTGGGGTGAATTTGAGGGGGACTTTGAGGTCCGCTATTCCCACTTTCGCCGCTAGCGGCACACGAAAGAGGAGGGGAATTCTGGCGGGGATGAGCTTTATCGGCCATGCGGCGCTTGTTTCGACCGAGCCGGAGGTTGGGCGAGTCGGTCGCGAGTGCGAATTGCCCCCGGCGTGGTTGGCCCCCACAAAAGCGGCGGCGGGATAGATTTGATTCGACTTTTGGCAGGGGCAATTTGAAATTGAGCCGATGAGTGAGCCGATCATTGATTTGCATAGCGACGATTATTTCATGGGCGAAGCGCTGCGGCAGGCCCTGAAGGCCTATGACCGCGGCGAAGTGCCCGTCGGCGCCGTGATCGTGCGCGAAGGTCGCATCCTTGCGCGGGCGTATAATCAGGTGGAAACGCTCAAGGACGCCACGGCGCACGCGGAAATGCTGGTGCTCACGCAGGCGGAAAATGCCGTGGGGGATTGGCGGCTGACGGATTGCACACTGTACGTCACCAAGGAGCCGTGTCCCATGTGTGCCGGGGCGGTGGTGCACACGCGGTTGGCGCGGGTGGTGTTTGGTGCGGGCGATCCCAAAGGTGGCGCCGCCGGCGGCGCGCTGAATCTGCTGCAATTTCCCACCCTGAATCACCGCTGCGAAATCACGTCCGGCGTGCGCGCGGAAGAATGCCGGGCGATGCTGCAACGGTTCTTTGCAGAGCAACGGGCGGCGAATAAATTACGAACGGCGGCTCCGCCCGGAGCGAATTAAAAAAAAGAGACCGCCTTGCGGCGGTCTCTTGAAAACGAACTTAGGGCTTAACTTAGTAAGGGAAGTTAAAAGCCTGCACCGTGACCGTGTTGGTGCTGTTCTGCAAGGCGGTGTGCAAACCGCTGATGGTGGCCTGCTGCACGCTGCCGTCAGCCATGCCGAGGTTGCCGGACTTGGAGTGCGTTTCCGCCGTCCAAGACCAATACAAGGTACCGGCGAACGCTTGGGACGTCAGGGTCTGATAAACGGGCAAGGAGCGAGTGCTGGCCGAGCTGTTGCCGAACGACCAGTTGGCGGCGCCGCTGGCAGTGGCACCAGAGTTACCAATGTTCATATCACCGGTGAGGATGATTTGCGGATCGGTTTCGGTGGCATCACCGTTGACGAAGTAGCTGATTTTGGTATAGGTGGTGCTCGCGGTGGCTTTGGCGGTGGCAGCCGGGGCTGCGCAGCTCAAGAGGTCGAGGTAGGAGAAGTTCGTGGCGATGTTGCCGTGGCTAGTAACGCTGTCCGAGGGGCAAGCCAGAATCTTCGGGGTGGACAATTCATTGGACATGACCATGAACGTCATACCGGGATTGTTTGCACCCGTCGGCGCAGTGGTGCCGTGGGCGACATAGTCCTGAGCGCCGCCGGAAGAATAGACCACGGATTGGGGATACTTGTCATTGTTGTCACCTTCCCAGATGCGGAAGGCCAAGCCGACTTGCTTGAGGTTGTTGACGCAGTTGATTTTCTGGGCTTTTTTCTTGGCCGCAGCGAGGGCGGGCAAGAGCATGGCCGCCAGAATCGCGATGATGGCGATAACGACGAGGAGTTCGATCAGCGTAAACGCTTTCTTTTGTTGTTTCATATTAGGTTTGTGTTGTTGTTTTTGTTGTTGATCCAAGAAACAGACGGCGAACCAACCTGATTCATCGCATCTGTCACCGGATTACTGACTGTAACCAAGCAATGCCGATGCCAAGGTGCAAAAGATATTATTTGGCCGATAATTCTAGTTTTTTCCGTTGGCAGCTAGGCTGCCTGCGTGGAAATTTTCACGCAAAGCGCGTGAGATTCACGCAGAGTGGCGTCGGTTGGTTGTGAAATCATGACCTTGCCAAGCGTTCCCGTCGGCGCAGCGATTTCTCCTGGCGCTTGGTTTCGCTGGCGAGCAACTCCTCCGCGCACCAACCGCGCGCCGAGGCGGCGGTGACGAGCGCGAATAATTCCTTGCCGAGCGCCTTCGCCTGGCGCGGGGCGGACTTCGATTTGCTCGCCGGTTCGGGGGCGAGCAATTGGGCTTTGCGGGCTTTCTTGAGCAATTTTTCCGCACGCAGCAGGGCGGGCAGGTGTTTGGGAATGCCGTCCAAGGCGGATTTGCGTTCGTGCTGCGTGCCGTGTTTTTCCGCGCGCTTGATTTTTTCCCAGTTGGCCCAAACTTCGTCCACGTTCTTTACCTTGACCTGGCCAAACACATGCGGGTGGCGGCGAATCAATTTATCCACCAGCCGGCGAGTGACTTTTTCAAAGTCAAACACGCCGCGTTCGTGCGCAAGCTGGCAGTGGAAAACGACTTGCAAGAGCAGGTCGCCCAATTCCTCGGCCAATTCGATGTCATCGCCCGCCTCAATGGCGTCGATCAGTTCATAGACTTCCTCAATGGCGTGGCGGCGCAGCGTCAGGTGATTTTGCTCGCGGTCCCACGGGCAGCCGGTGGGCGAACGCAGTTTTGTCATGACCTGCAGCAAATCGTTTATCGCGGGTTGTTTTTTCATGAAACAATTTTTGTCATTGCGGCGCAGAGCACATAGAGTTTCTTAAAAGCTTTCTCGAAGTGCTCGGCGGCTCGGTGGCAGATTATAAGATCACTAAATCATCGCGGTGTACGAGTTCGACGCGCGCCAGTGTTTTGGCGCGGATTTCCGCAGCGCTGAATTTCGCGATGCCGCGCGCGAATTCCATCCCGTCGAGGTCGCAAATGCGGATGACTTCCTCGGCGGCAAACTCGCCTTCACAGCGCGTGACGCCAGGCGGTAACAGGCTTTTTCCTCCTTCGCGCAAAGCCTTTTTCGCGCCGTCGTCCACAAATAGTGTCCCTTGCGGATGATGAAAAAAAGCAATCCACCGCTTGCGGCCTTGCAACCGGTTGGGCGTGGCGACAAACAAAGTGCCTTCGTCCGCGCCGGCCAAAATGCTGGCGAGCACGCCGGGTTTTTTGCCGGAAGCGATAACGAGCGGAATGCCGGAGCGTACGACGATTTTCGCCGCGTCAATTTTGGATTTCATGCCGCCGACGGCGGTGACGCTCGTGGTGCCGCCGGCCATATTTTCAATGCCGGCATCAATTTGCTCGATGACGGACAGCATGCGGGGATTGGCTTTGCCGAAATTTTCAATCACGCCGTCCACCGTCGTCAAAATCACGAGCAAATCCGCCGGCAGCAGCGAGGCGACGAGTGCGGATAATTTGTCGTTGTCGCCGAACTTGATTTCGGTGAACGACACCGCGTCATTTTCGTTGATGATCGGCACGACGCCGCGTTCCAGCAAGGTGACGAGCGTGTTGCGGGCGTTGAGATGGCGTTCATGATGCTCCAAATCATCGTGCGTGAGGAGCACTTGGGCCACGACGAGACCATGCGCGGCAAATAGTTTTTCATAAACCGCCATCAAGCGCGACTGGCCGACGGCGGCGCAGGCTTGTTTTTCTGCCAAATTGGCGGGGCGATTTTCGTAACCGAGCGCGCCCATGCCGGCGCCGACCGCGCCGGACGTGACGAGGACGACCTGCCGGCCCGCTTGGCGGAGCGCGGCAAGCTGGGCGACGAGCTGTTCCAGTTGCGCGGGATCAATCAGCTTGCGGCTGTCGGTAAGGACGCCGGTGCCGAGTTTCACGACGAGGCGGCTGGCGGATGTGAGCGGGGCGCGGTGCACGCAAGCAGATTATGGAAAAGGCCGGTGCCGGAAAATGCAAAAATGCCAAAAATTACCAGCCGAACGGCGGTGGGAATTTTTTGATTCCAGTTGCAGCCGACAGTGCCGGGTGCTAGTTTCCCCGAAAACCAAAGAGCTTATGGCTGAACCTTTCCACTCCACTTCCCGTCGTAATTTTCTCAAATCCACCCTGACCTTGCCGGTGGCTTTCGCTGCCGCCCCGACGTTGTTTTCGCAAAACACCGGCGCCGCGGAGGCGACGGCTGGACCGCTGCCTAAACGCGCGTTAGGCAAGAGCGAAGCTTCGGTCACGATGTTGTGCATGGGTGGCATGATGTCGGCGTTGAGCCCGGATTACATTGATATCGCGTGGTCCATGGGTATCCGCTATTTCGACACGGCGGATTGTTATTTAAAGGGCAAGTCGGAGGGGATTTTTGCCGCGTGGCTCGCCAAATATCCCGAACGGCGCAAAGAAATTTTTCTGGTTTCCAAGGATCATCCGCACAAGGGGCCGGAGCAGTTGCTGGAGATGATTGACAAGCGGTTGGCTGCTTGCGGCACGACGTATTTGGACGCGTTTTATATTCACGGCCTCGGCCCGCGCGAGTACGGCGCGGACGCGGTGAACTGGCCGAAAAGCGAGGCGTTTAAACAAACCGCAGCGGCCTTGAAAAAATCCGGCAAAGTCAAAATGGTCGGTTTTTCGTGCCACGACGGACAATTGACCGAGTGTTTGAAATCCGCTGCCGCCGGCGGTTTTGTTGACATCATTATGCTGGCGTTCAATCCCTTTTACGAAAAGGGCGGTGAATTTGACCGCGCCCTGGACGCCTGCCACAAAGCCGGCATTGGCCTTGTCGCGATGAAGACGATGCGCAGCACTCGGGACGTGCCGAAGCGCCTGCCGGAGTTGGATAAACTCGGCCTCACCACCCATCAGGCCGTCCTGCATTCGGCGTGGAGCGACCCGCGCATTTCCGCCGTCTGCAACATGATTGACAACGTGGACCAAATGCAGAGCAGTAGTCTCGCGGCCCGCAATTACAAGGAACCGCTGAAGTTTGCGCATCTGGAATTGCTGAAAGAAACCATCCTCGCCGGCCGCCGCACGATGTGTACGGGCTGCCCTTCCTGCGCCGAATTCAGCAAGCAAACGGGCTTTGCGTTTCACGACATTTCCCGGTTTGTCACGTATTACGAGCAGGACGGCAATACCGAGGCGCGCGAATATTATCAAGCCCTGCCGGCGGCTGTGCGCGATGCTTCCCATGTGGATCTCGCCGCGCTGCGCGAAGGCTGTCAGTTCAAAACGGATTATCCGGAAATCATTCGCCGCGCCGAACGCTACTTCGCATAAACCACCATGTCCACGCCGAATTGTTCGCGCCGGAATTTTTTGCGGAATGCCCTGCTCGCGCCGGTCGGCGCCGCGTTATTGCCGGCTGCGAACGCTGCGGAAGATTCGGTGACAAAGACGCCCGCCGGCGCTGCGGCGGTGCCGACGCGGAAGTTGGGACGGAATGGTCCGCCGGTGAGCATGTTGATTTTCGGCGGCGACATGGCGGCTTACAGCCCGGAGCATCTGGACATTGGCTGGTCGCTGGGCATCCGGTATTTTGACACCGCCGCGCAATACGGCAACGGCAATGACGAATTGAAAGTGGCGCAATGGCTGGCGAAATATCCTGAGCGCCGCCGGGATTTGTTTCTGGTTTCCAAAGACCATCCGCGGCAGGGGCCGGAACAATTGCTGACCATGATTGACCGGCGGTTGGAGCGTTGCCAGACCAGCTATCTCGACTTGTATTTTATCCACGGCATCAATCCGCGCGAGTACGGTCCGGATTCCTTGAACTGGCCCAAAAGCGATGCTTTCAAAAAAGTTGTGGAAAAACTGAAAAGTTCCGGCAAGGTCAAAATGGTCGGCTTTTCTTGTCACGACGACCACAGTCCGGAATATCTCGCCGCCGCCGCTGCGGGCGGTTTTTTGGATGCCGTGATGGTCAAATACACGCCGTTCTTCGCCAAGGACAGCTCCTTTAATCAAGGTCTCGACGCTTGCCATCAGGCCGGCATCGGCCTCATCGCCATGAAAACCTTGCGCAACGCCGGCGACGTGCCGAAGCGGTTGCCCGAATTTGACCAGCTTGGCCTGACCACACATCAAGCCCTGCTGCAAGCCTGCTGGAGCGATCCCCGCATCGCGGCGGTTTGCAATCGCATGGAAAACGTGGACAACATCCAGTCCAGCGTCGCTGCCGTACGCAGCTACAAAGCGCCGCTCAAACTCGCGCAACTGGAATTGCTGCAAGCCACCGTGCTCGCCGGTCGCCGCACGATGTGCCCGGGCTGTCCGGCGTGCCATCAATTCGGCAAAGAACTGGAATTCGCGTTCTCCGATATTTCGCGTTTCGTCACGTATTACGAACAGGACGGCAAACTCGCGGCGCGCGAACAATACCAGCAATTGCCCGCCGCCCGGCGCGATGCGACGCGGGTGGACTTGGCGGCCTTGCGCGATGCCTGCCAGTTCAAGACTGACTATCCGGAAATCATCCGGCGGGCTGAACGCTATTTCGCCTGACGCCGCCGGGGCGTCCCCAATTATTTGAAACCTGAGCGGCGTTCGGCCGTCTCCAGTTGCAGTTCTCGATTCTGAATTCATGGCCACCGAAAAAAAATCCGGCGCAGGCAACCGGCGGCAGTTCGTGCGCACGCGCGTGCCGCTCGCCGAACGGTTGGCCAGCGTGGTTATTGTGGTGCTACTCGCCGCCATCGGCGTCGCCATCGCCATTAAGGGAAAACATTTTAATCCCGACCTCTTCGCCGTCCGCACGGATTCCTTGAAATCCACGGCCGTCGCCGTTGTTGGCAAAGGGGGCACCGCCTCGTCGGCCACGGTAGCCGCGCCGGTGCCGGAAATTTCCAGCGAGAAAAAACCGGGCGCAGCCGAAGAGCCGGCCCCCGATGGCGGCGCGGAACCAGCCGCTGCCGCGTCCAAACCGGCGCTTAAAAACGAGCCGCTGGAAATCGCGCTGGCCGGGATCAAGCCAATGTCCGACACGGAATTTTACAACTCCGACAATCTCTACGAAAAAATTGACGGGCGCTCGCCGGCTTACCAAAGCTTCAATGTTCAGCAGCTGCGGTGCCGCTCCTTCTCGGTGCTGGCAGCGCCGGGTAGTTTTGTGGACGTGTACGAATATCGGTTTGACTCGCCGGTGGACGCGTTTGGCATGTTCGCGCTCGAACGCGATCCGAAAGGCCGGTCGCTGGATTTTGCAGCCGACGGTTATTCCGGCGAGATGGGCTATTTTTACCGGCAAGGCGCGGTTTATGTCCAGATCATCGCTTCCGATGTAAAACCGGAAACGCTCGCGCTGACTAAAGCCATCGCGCAAAACCGGATGCAGGAATTACCGGCGGATGATCACGGTCTCGCCGGCCGCCGCAAATTACCGGCGGACGGAATGCTTGCCGACAGTGTGGCGTTCGTGCCAGAAAATGCGCAAGGACAGGCCACCTTCAAGGAAGTTTTTCAGGCGAAATACAAATTTGACGGCGCAGAGTTGCCGTTTTTTATCATGGTCGCTCCGCCGGATGACGCGGCGAAGGCGTGGCAGTCGTTTCAGGATTTTTGCGGGAAATTTGGCACCACGGAAAAGCTGCCGGATGTGAACGGCGCCAAAATTTTCCGGGCGCAAGTTTTCGGCAAGTGGAAAGTGGTCTATCAGCGCGCCGGCGAACTCGGCGGCGTTTTCGATGCGGCGGATGCGAACTCAGCGCGGAGTTTTATTGAAAAATATTTGCGCGGTGAGATTAAGTGAGTAGGTTGACGGACTGAAAATATGAGCGCCTCCAATCCCAACCCATCCGGCGTAAACCGGCGCGAGTTTCTGATGCGCCTTGGCGTCACCGGCGCGCTCATCGCCGGTTCCGGTCTCGCGGCCAAAAAACTTTGGACGCCGAATCATTTTGTTCCCGGCTTTGAAAAAGAAAAAGGGCTTCAGCTTAAAAGCTACGCGCCGGAAATCAGCAAAGTCATGCCGTCGCTCGCCATCGCGCACGGCACGGAGCACGAGAAAACCATCCGCGCCGCGATGGGTTTGCTCGGCGGCATGGAGCGCTTCATTCAGCGTGGCGACGTGGTGATGATCAAGCCGAACGTCGCCTTCGACCGTCCGCCGGCGCTCGCGGCCACGACGCATCCCGACGCGTTGCGCGCGGTGGCAAAATTGTGTTTTGAAGCCGGTGCAAGCAAGGTCATCGTTGCTGACAATCCCATTAATTCGCCGACTGGCTGTTTCTTCAAGAGCGGACTCACCGCCGTCGCGGCGGACATGAATCTGGATTTGATGTATCCGGAAACGAATTCCTTCGCCCCGCTGTCGCTCGACGGCGAGGTGCTGAAGGAATGGACGTTCTTCAATACGCCGTTCAAGAAGGCGACGAAAGTCATCGGCCTTGCGCCGTGCAAAGATCACAATCTTTGCCACGCTTCGATGACGACGAAGAACTGGTATGGCTTGCTCGGTGGTCGGCGGAATCAATTTCACCAGCATATTCACAGCATCGTTTCTGATTTTGCGCTGATGATGAAACCGACGCTGGTCATCCTCGACGGCATGAACGTCTTGATGAGCAACGGCCCGACCGGCGGCCGGCTGTCCGACGTGAAGCCAATGAACACCATCGTCGCCGGCACGGACATGATTTCCGTGGACGCCTACGGCTACTCGCATCTGCTCGAACGCGACATCGCCGAGTTGATGTATCTCCACAAGGCGCAGGAACGTGGCCTCGGCAACATCAACTGGAAGGACACGCTCCACAAAGAGGTGGCGGTGTGAAGTGGAATTTCAATCCGCGCGATCTGCTCAAGCTTCGCAACGTCCGCCGCGTGGCGCAGGTGTTTTTCTTCGCGCTGTTTTTGTTTTTCGTCTTCGTCACCGACCTGCGCTATCTCAAGGGCTATCCGGTCTCGCTGTTTCTTGAGCTTGATCCGCTCGTCGCGTTCGCCACGGCCATCACCACGCACACGGTTTACATGGGTCTGCTATGGAGTTTGCTGCTGATCATCCCGACGCTGCTGTTCGGGCGGATTTTCTGCAACTGGATTTGTCCCTACGGCATCCTGCATCACTTCACCGGCTGGCTGCTCGGCAAACGCCGCGCGGAGGAACGCGAGCGCATCGAGGCAAACCGCTACAAAAAATTGTATTCGCTGAAATACGTCATCCTCATCGCCATGATCGTGGCGGCGTTTTGCCACACGCTGCAAATCGGCTGGCTCGATCCCATCTGCCTGTTTCACCGCTCAATGAGCACGGTGATTTTGCCGATGGTGAATCTGTTTTTTCCGTCGAGCATTTATGTCCGGCAATATTTTCACGTCGGCGCGTGGGTCATCGGTTTCATGCTGTTGTTCCTCGTTGGCATGAACGTAATCATCCCGCGTTTTTTCTGCCGCGTGCTGTGTCCGCTCGGCGCGTTTCTCGGCACGCTGTCGGTGGCGTCGCTGTGGCGCATTGACCGCGACCCGACGAAATGCGTGGACTGCGACCTCTGCCTGAAAAGCTGCGAAGGCGCGTCCGACCCGCACACGCAGCTCCGCAAGAGCGAATGTTTCGTCTGCTTCAACTGCGTCGAGGACTGTCCGGAGGATGCGATTTCGTTCAAGTTTTTGCCGAAGCTCGAACGCGAAATCACCGCGCCCGTCGTGCCCGCGCGCCGCGCGTTTCTCGGCACGCTGGTCGGCCTCGGCTTTTACGCGTTTGCCCGCACCTCCGGTGCGAGCGACCGCAACTACGACAAAAAAGTCATCCGCCCGCCCGGTTCCGTGGAGGAAAAGGATTTTCTCGACCGCTGCATCAAATGCGACCAGTGCATCCGCACCTGTCCGACGAACGTGTTGCAGCCCGCGCTGATGGAAGCCGGCCTCGAAGGCATCTGGACGCCGATTCTCAACATGAAGCTCGGCTCGTGCGACGTGAATTGCACGCTCTGCGGCCAGGTCTGCCCGACCGGCGCGATCCAGCGCATCACCATCGAGGAAAAGACCGGCACCGGCAAATTCGCCGCGCAAGGCCCGATCAAGCTCGGCACCGCGTTTTATGATTTGGGCCGCTGCCTGCCGTGGAGCATGGAAACGCCGTGCGTCGTGTGCGAGGAAGTTTGTCCCGTGTCGCCCAAGGCGATTTACTCGCGCGAAGTCACCATCACCAAGCGCGACGGCAATCCCATCACGCTGCGCCGGCCGTATGTGGACCCGGCGCTGTGCATCGGCTGCGGCGTGTGCGAACACGAATGTCCCGTGACCGACGAGGCCGCCATCCGCGTGAGCGCCGTGGGCGAAACGCGCTCCAAGGAACGCCGCCTGCTCATGGACGGCGGCGTGACCAGCTCGGTCACCGAACTGGAAAAACGGCAAAGATAATTTTCTTAACCGCGAAATACGCCGAATACGCGAAAGGGAAACGAAGAAAATTCTTGGCAACCCGCCGAAAACGAACGAAAGTAAAACCAGCAAGTTATGGCCACATTGACTTTAGACCGCGTTTTGACGGATGCCGAAGCGTTGCCTGCCGATGAGTTGGAAATGCTCGAAGGCCTGTTGCGCAAGCGCCGCATCGAGGCTTGGCGGCGGGAAACGGCGGCGGCAGCCAAGGAAGCCGCGAAGTCTTTGCGCGCCGGCAAAATCAAGCCGCAGTCCGCCGAGAGCATCATCGCCCGCCTGCGCCACGGCAAATGAGCCATGCGCGAACTCGTTCTCACGCCGAAATTCGAGCGCGCATTCCATCGGCTCACGCGGAAAAATCCCGCGCTGCAGGCGCAGATTGAAGCCACCTTGCGGCGCATGGCGGAAGACCTTGCCGACCCGCGCCTGAAAACCCATCACTTGAGCGGCCAGCTGGCCGGCCTGCACGCCTGTTCCGTGGCCTACGACTGCCGGATTGTTTTTGCGAAACAGAAACACCCGAAAACCGGTGCGGAAGTTTTGCTGCTGGTCAACCTCGGCACGCACGACGAGGTTTATTAAATCTTCCCTCCGCGCGCGTGCGCGGCGAGCCAGGCCGGCAAGGCGGCGACGAGTTTTGAGTTTTTAGTTTTGGGTTTTGAGTTCAATAATTTGTTGAACCGCGAAACACACGAACCACGCGAAAAGGAAATGAATAAAAATGCTCAGCTTGTTTAACTCCGGTGGCTTGGCTAAATTCTGATTCCACTGCAATGAATACGCCGGTTGTCATCCTGCTGATCTTTCTCGCCATATTTATTTTGCCTTGGCTCGTTGAGAAATTTTCTAAACCGGTTAAAAGCATAGAAAAGTCAGATGATTCCATACAACCAATTTTGCTGAAAGATAAGAAACGAACTAGAAAGCGAATTAAGAAAAATGAGGAAACAAAAGAAGCGTTTCCCGATTACGATCCCAAGCATGACGACGAGATGGAATGGAGAACAATAACAGAAGCTCAATTTAGAAAATTCAATAGCTATCCGCCGGATTGGGAACGCCGCCGAGTTCTAGTTTTCTTACGAGACAACGGCAAATGCCAAAGCCAACAGCATCGCGGCGGAATATGTGGCAGACTTCTTTGCGATCCTAGCCAGATTTGGAATTTCAAATACGATGTGAAGCTTTTGGTCGACGCCCATGTTGACCACATCGCTCCGATTTATTCTGGCGGCGACCACAGTTTGGAGAATCTCCAATTGCTCTGCCCCATTTGCCATGCACTTAAACATCCAAATAATTCAAAGCTGGATGCAATGACTTTACCAAAATTGATTCCCAGAGGCCGTGGCCGGAAAAAATATTTACAAACGAAATTTTACACCCGTAAAGCGCCTAAACCGCCAGACGATGATGTGCCTTTTTGAAATTTTGCGCGTCAACCACGCCCAAAATCCCAACGGGATTTCAATCATTCAGCCCAGCGTTGGCGTTCCAAGCCGACAGGCGAGGAACGACTACGCTGGGTTATCGTCGGGCAAATTTTACAACTCTGAAGGAGTTGCATCGCGTCGCCACAATTTTTATTCAACCCCTTCAGAGTTGATTTCATTTTGGGATTCAAACCCAGCGTAGCCGGATTTCATCCGTCAACGCTGGGCTGAATGATTAAATCCTTTCAGGATTTTTCTCCGCGTCTATGCGCCTCTGCGTTAAAAAATATTTTCCTTCGCCGTCTTCGCGTTCTTCGCGCGACCCAATCCGTGTTAATTCGTGAAATTCGTGTCAAAACCTTTGTGCCTTGGCGCCTTTGCGTTTAATCTTTTTCGCGTGAAGCCGCTGACCATGCACACGGGCAAGTTGACCGACGCTCAGGCGTCGGCGTTGCGGGCCGCGCTGGTGGCGCGCAGACGAAAATTTCCATGAGCGCTTCCCCAACCTCCGGCCAGCGCCCGTGCACCTGCTGCGCCTGCGGCAAGAAGTTTGATTATCCCGTCAAGGGCAGCGCCGCGCCGCGCCATTTGCGCGGTGGGCAGCCCGTTTTAGCGCCGTAGGTGCGGTATCTTTGTAGAATCGCGCACCAAAATATTTTCCAAGCTCCGTAGGAGCGACATCGGAATATGCCGCTCCTACGGAGCTTGATTTATTTGAATTGCCAAACTACAAATATGCCAGCCCTACGGGCTTGAAATGAAATCCGCAACTTCCAAAGCTGAAGTGCTGAACGTCTCGCCGCACGGTTTCTGGCTGTTCGCCGGCGGCCGGGAATATTTTCTGGGCTTTGACTCGTTTCCGTGGTTTCGGAAGGCGTCAGTGGCGCAGTTGTTCAACGTGGAGTTATCGCACGGCCAGCATCTCTATTGGCCGGAACTGGACGTGGATCTGGATTTGGATCGCATCGAGCATCCGGAAAATTATCCGCTGGTGGCGCGCGGATCAAAATTTCCATGACTATCTCCCCGACCACCCCGCGCACGTGCCGCGCTGGCGGCAAGAAATGTTGATTCTCCCGTCAAAGGCAGCGTCGGCTTCCCAAGTGGCGCAAATGGGCTTGTTTTCCACTTTTCAACCCAATAATCGTTAAAACAACCTAATACTGGGCCAAAACCAGCCTGGACTTGACCAAATCCACCCATTTTTTCATCAAATCCGACCGCGACTTGCGTAAATCGGATCGGGACTTCGCCAAGTCAGCCTTGGACTTGGTTAAATCTCGCTTGGACTTTCCTAAGTCAGACGCCGACTTGGCGAAGTCGGTCTTGGATTTAGCGAAGTCAGGGCGGGATTTAGCCAAATCAGCCTTCGACTTCCCGAAGTCAGGCTCTGACTTAGCTAAGTCGAACGTGGATTTAGCGAAGTCGGTCTTGGACTTGGCGAAGTCGAAGCCAGTTTTAGCCAAGTTCCGCAGGGACTCTTGCCAGCGTTTGAAAACGCTGGATTTTCAAGAGTTTTCTGCGGGGCGGGTAGCCGGGTGTCAGTGCAAGTGTCAGTGAATCGGCAGTGGTTTCAACTATCCGCTACGATTCGCCAGAACTTGACCACCACCCGCCTACTATCCGCTAACTCACCTGACCTGTAATGCTTCATGATTCAGAACAACACAACACGAACCATGAAAAATCAGTTCATCCTGTTCCAACGCGCGGGCATCTTCTATTACGAAGACACCGGCACCGGCAAGCAAACCTCGCTGCGCACCCGCGACCGCGACCAAGCGCAACGCCTGCTCAACGCGAAAAACGAAGCCCTGCGCCAGCCCGCCATGAATCTGCAAATCGCGCAGGTGTATTTGCACCACAGCGACCCGGCCCTTGCCTCGCGAACGTGGCAGAAGGTAATGGAGCACATTGTTACCACCAAGCACGGCAGCACGCAGGCCCGCTGGCAGACCGCCATCAAAGACAAGGCGTTTGACTTGATTCGGCACCGCTGCCTGCTCGAAACCACCGGCGAACAATTTTTGACAGTCTTGCACGCCGGCACGGTGGCGACCAATCTTTATTTGCGGCGCATCCACCATTACGCCGTGACCATGCACTGGCTGCCGTGGCCGGTATTGTCCAAACTGCATTGGCCGCCGCTGGTGTATCAGGCCAAGCGCGCCATCACTCTGGACGAACACCGGCAACTGTTAGCCGTTGAACGCAGCCCGGTGCGGCGGGCTTTTTATGAAATCCTCTGGCACTTTGGCGGCTCGCAGACGGACATGGCGCGGCTGACCGCCGAGGACATTGACTGGCAGCGCCAGACTATTTCCTACCGCCGCCACAAAAGCGGCACGATGGCAGTGCAGGCCATCGGCGCAGAAGTCGCGGCGGTGTTGCGAAAGTTGCCCCAAACTGGCTATTTATTCCCGACACTGGCGCACCTTTCGCCGAGCTACCGGGGCCATGCTTTTGTCTATCGGTTGAATCAGTTGGGCATCACCGGCCTGACGCTGCACAGCTATCGTTATGCGTGGGCCGAACGCGCCAAAGCCGCCGGTTATCCCGAACGGTTTGCAATGCAAGCCTTGGGCCATAAAAGTGAAGCGGTGCATCGGGCGTATGCGAAGCAGGCGGAAGTGGTGTTGCCACCGCTGGAGGAATACGAATTGCCGAAGCACAGCGCCCTGGCGCAGCTATCAGTGTTACTACCGGAGTCGAGCCGGAACTAGCCGGCCAGCGGTGCAGGTTCTGCCGGACGCCCGCCGGAGTTTTTCTGGCGGGCGTTTTTGGCGTGCCAATTCTGATAAATCGTGGCTGACATCCGCGCCAGCCAATGACGGTCTTTACTGGCATCCAACAAATCGGCGGTGGCGAAAAACTTGATGCCGTTGGCGGGCGGATTGCCCAGCGGCTTGATCAGCTTGGCGGCGACCAGCGCCGGGATGTCATGCGGCTGGCAGTTCAACACCCACGCCGCCTGCTCCGCTGTGAGGCGGGCCGGCAATACCCGCTATCAAACGGATAACCGACGCAGACAGCGTCACCGTGTTCGCAAAGCTGTATTTGTTCAGCTCGTATGCGTTTGCCCCTAGGCACTTCGCAACGTAGTCCGCGCCGGCCAGGGCACGGTCGTATTGGCGAACATCTACCCGCGCCCCACCGGATTGCATCTTCCACAGATGTTCCATCTGGTGTTGCAGCGTGTGATAGTTGCGGGTAGCAGTTCCCCCCACCAGACAGTGGAAGTGGAAACGCCCGTTCTTTTCGCCTTCTTCACCCCGCAGTGCTATGAGAAGACGCTTATAGGGCACGCCACAGACTTTGGCCGTTTCTTGCAACCAGCGAAATGCCATGCCGTAACAAATGTTTGGTCGAGGGACGTTGCCCTTAAAGGTCGGCGTTGCAAAAAAGTCCCACTGGATTCGCGCCAGTGTGATGCCAAAGTCGGTGGCGACCTCGGAACGGCGGATCGGCTCGCGCCAGTCCCTGTCTATCCGAGGATTTTTCGAGGCCATAGGTTTTACTTCTTGGCTTCGGTGATGATGCTGCCCAGCAGCGTGGCCTTGCCGCCGTTTTCACCGTGGCGGATTTTCGACACGCCGACCTGGAGGGTCGTCCCGACGGATTTCCCCCACACCTTGGCGCGCTGATCGTCCTTGGTCCGGTAATAGAGCATCTCCTCCATGCGGTGTTCCGCCGGGTTGCTCATGTCCATGCACAGCAAATCATACGATTCGCCTGCGGGTTTGCCGTTCTTGGCCGGCCACGTGTTGTGGACCTCCTTGAACACGGTCAGTGTCATTATCATGTTATTGCCTTTCTTTTATGGTTTCCGGCGTAGTTTGTCGTTCCTGTCCGCAGCCGGGCACGGATGGAAAATTGTTCTTAGCGTCTCCCTCGATCAGTTGGAAAATCTCATCAACTGGTTTTTTGAAGTAGGCAGCCAGACGGAAGGCCGTTTCAATGCTGGGCCGAATATCGCCACGCTCCAAGCGGGTGACCGCCGCGCGGTCCAAGTCGAGATAATACGCGAGTTGGGATTTTGAAATCCCCTTCGCGGCACGGCATTCGACCAGTCGGTTGGTCAGCTTGTGTTTCATTAACGGAACCCAACATTGCACGGGTGTTGCCACACTGGCAACACGAAAGCGCAATTGGCTGCATTTTGTGTTGACAACCAGACAACATTAGACGTATTTTTGCGGGAAATGACGACACCGAAGCCAACGAAAGCCCCAGGCCGGTTCCTTCGCCTGCTGAACAAGGCCATGAAGGAACACCCGGACGCGCTGTCCCTACGCGAGGTGGCCCGGCAGGCGGATATTTCCCCCGCGTATCTGTCGCGGCTCTTGAGCGGTGAGCGCGGTGTGCCATCCAATGATGCCATTGCCCAACTGGAGCGGGTCTTGCATATTCCCGAGGGCGAGCTTTTCAAAGCCGCCGAACGCCCCGACAATCAAGCGTTGGAATTTTTCCGCAGGAATGAAGCCGGTTCAATTCTGCGCACGCTGGCAAAGGTGCCCCCCGGCAAACTTCCCGCCGTGCGCACATGGATCGAGAAATTCGTGCAGAAACAAAACCGAGCCAAAGGCAAATAAAACATAAAACCAAAAACATCCTGAGGGAAATGGCCCGGCACCTTGGCTTGAAGGTCGTATTTGTCGGTTACTTGGATGCCGAGGTTCACGGAAAACTTCTGCCGCGTGAAAAGCGCATTCTCATTAACGCCCACAAACCCCGGTGCGAGCATGTTTACACCCTGCTCCATGAAATTGGACATTTTCTATTGCACTTCAGAAAGTGTGCGCCCAACCGGTTTAATCGTTGGTATCTGAACCACCGTTGGAAAATTGATGCCATTGCGGGGTTTGTTTCCAAATTGAGGCGGCATCTCCGCTTTATGTTTAACACCCACGCCGGCAAGGAATGGGAGGCGGATCTTTGGGCTTTGTGCGCGCTGCTCTACCTCCAAAAACATATTGACCGCTCCTATCTGACTGCCTTTCTTGACCGCCATCCAGAGAAAACCAGCGTCTTTTTATTGGCCGCTTTTGGCTTTCATTACAGCAATCTTAAACAACGGGCAAAGACAGCCTTGCAATTGGTTTGGAAGCCGTTCATCTGGAATGTGAACTGATGTTGAAATCCGCGCTTCATTTCGTGGGTCGCCAATCATCGCCAAACCAGACCGCCAAACTTTCAGCCATTTGCCGTTGCCGCAGAAGACCGCTGAAAAACATAGCATACGCGTCGCGCGTTCCCTTGCGCCTAGGATAATCTTCACATCCCCAAAAATCATTTCCGGCGTTTTGGCCGCGCCGGGCAGTTCGCAAAAGCATCGCTTTGCCGCATTTTGGGCACAGCGGCACTACCAGTTTCTGACTCGCGGAGATTTCAGCCTGTTTTGAACTCGTCAAGCCGCCTGGACATGGTCGAGTTCTTTTGGCTCTGCCAGGCGTGCGGCGCGGACGCGACCAAACAAGCCAGTCAATTGATGCGGCTCCTAAAAAATCTGCAATCTGAATGAAATGTAAAGCGAACCCGACAGGTGTATGCTGGCAGGATTTGCTCCCATTTTTATTTGCCCGTTCCCTGTTTTGAAATACTCTGCCCCTCGCTGACCGCATGAATTCATTCCGCAACCATCGCCTCCGCGATTTTGCCGTGCCCATGAGCACCAACTGGCTGCTCAACGACATTGCCGAGGCCAAGGGCAAGCAGGCGCTTTTCACCCACCAGTCGCCGCAGCTTTTGAAGGCATTGCGCGAAATGGCGCTGGTGCAGAGCGTCGAATCCTCCAACCGCATCGAGGGCGTCACCGTGGAAGCCGACCGCTTGCGTCCGCTGGTTTTGGGCAATGCGCGTCCGAAAGACCGTTCCGAGCAGGAAATCGCCGGCTACCGCAAAGCGCTGAATCTGATTCACACCAGCGGGGCAAATTTGCAAATCACGCCAGACTTGATCAAGCGGCTGCACAAACTTTCGCAGGACGGCAGCGGCGATGCCGGCGAGTTCAAGCGCTTCGACAACGAGATTGTCGAATTACATCCCGACCGCGCGCCGGTGATCCGTTTCAAATGCGTTTCCGCCAAGGCCACGCCCGCCGCCGTGGACGAACTTTGCCTCGTCTCTCGCCACGCGATTGACCAGGACAAGATTCCGCCGCTCGTCGCCATCGGTGCGATGATTTTTGATTTGCTCTGCATCCATCCGTTTCGCGACGGCAACGGCCGCGTGTCCCGCCTGCTCACGCTGCTGGCACTTTACCAGCACGGCTACGAGGTTGGGCGCTATGTCAGCCTTGAGCGGTTGGTCGAGGAATCCAAGGAGGATTACTACCATGTTTTGCGGCAAAGCAGCCAGCGCTGGCACGACGCCAAGCACGATCTGCTGCCGTGGCTCAATCATTTTCTCGCCGTCATCCGCCGCGCCTATGGCGAATTTGAACAGCGCGCCGGTCAGATCAAAGCGCCGCGCGGGGCGAAATCCGCCTTGGTGCTTGATGCCATTGAACGGCAGCTTGGCGAATTCAGCGTGGCGGACTTGCAGCGGGAATGTCCCGGCGTCAGCCTCGACATGATCCGCCATTTGCTCGACCAGCAAAGGAAGGCCAAAAAAGTCAAATGCCTTGGCACCGGACGCAGTGCGCGCTGGCAAAAAACCGGAAACTAGGTAACATCTCAAAAAATAGGTAATAAACTAGGTAACATTGAATGCCGCCATCCTCTGACAGCAAATATCCTGACTTGGCTCCCCAAGCTTCCGTTCTCAAAGAGCAAGGGATTGAGGATGGCTTTATTGAGAAGTTGCGCAGTCTCAAATATACCTACCGACCTGACATCCGTGATCGCGAGGCTCTGGAGAAAAACTTTCGCGAAAAATTTGAGGCTCTCAACCGCGTCCGCCTGAATGACGGTGAGTTTAAAAAACTGCTCGGTGATCTGATCTCGGATGATGTCTTCAAAAACTCCGTCCTTCTCCGTGAGAAAAATGATTTCGAACGCGACGACGGCACGCCACTGACCTATACGTTGGTGAACATCAAAGACTGGTGCAAAAACGACTTCGAGGTCATCCATCAGCTCCGCATCAACACCGATTACAGCCACCACCGTTACGACGTCATCCTGCTCATCAACGGCGTGCCAGTCGCCCAAGTCGAACTCAAGACCCTCGGCGTTAATCCCCGCCGCGCGATGGAGCAGATTGTCGAATACAAGAACGATCCCGGCAATGGCTACACCCGCACGCTGCTGTGTTTCATTCAGCTTTTCATCGTCAGCAACCGCACGGACACGATTTATTTTGCCAACAACAACGCGCGCCATTTTGCGTTCAATGCCGATGAGCGGTTCCTGCCGGTTTACCGTTACGCCGACCGGGATAACAAGCCGATCAACCATCTTGACGATTTCGCCAGCACGTTCCTGCAAAAGTGCGAACTGGGCCGGATGATCAGCCGCTACATGGTGCTCATCCAGAGCGAGCAAAAGCTGCTCATGATGCGGCCCTACCAAATTTATGCGGTGCAGGCCATCGTGGATTGCATCGAGAAAAATTGTGGCAACGGTTATATCTGGCACACCACCGGCAGCGGCAAGACGCTGACCTCGTTCAAAGCCGCCACGCTGCTCAAGGAAAACGACCAGATTGAAAAATGTCTATTCGTCGTGGACCGCAAAGACCTCGACCGGCAGACGCGTGAGGAGTTCAACCGTTTTCAGGAAGGCTGCGTCGAGCAAAACACCAACACCGGCGCGCTGGTGAATCGGCTTCTGTCCGACGAAAAATCCGACAAGGTCATCGTCACCACCATCCAGAAACTCGGCCTCGCCCTCGACGAAACCAGCAAACGCAATCGCGAGCGGGCGAAGGAGGGCAAGGAGACTTACAAGCAGCGTCTGGAACCACTCCGCAACAAGCGCATGGTGTTCATTTTCGATGAATGCCACCGCTCGCAGTTCGGCGAGAATCACAAGGCCATCAAGGAGTTTTTTCCGAACTCCCAGCTTTTCGGTTTCACCGGCACGCCCATCTTTGAGCAAAACGCCAGCCGCGTTCAAGTTGAAGGCCAACAAGCCTCGCAACTCACCACCGAGGACATTTTTCAGCGCGAGCTGCATCGCTACACGATCACCCACGCGATTGAAGATAAAAACGTCCTCAAGTTTCATGTGGATTATTTCCGGCCGGAGGGACAGAAACCGCTCAAGCCCGGACAATCCATCGCCAAACGCGCCGTGCTGGAAGCCATGCTCGCCAAGCACGATGCCGCCACGCACTCGCGCCGGTTCAATGCCCTGTTTGCGACTGCGTCCATCAACGACGCCATCGAATATTTTGAGCTGTTCAAAGAAATTCAGGCCGAACGGCAGGTGGCTGCGACGCCTCGTCGCAACGGGGACGGTTCGGAAGCTTCGGCGACGGGGGCGTCGCCGTCACTACCGCTGAATGTCGCCTGTGTTTTCTCGCCGCCGGCGGAAGGCAACAAGGACGTGCAACAGCTTCAAGAAGATTTGGAGCAGGAAAAGCAGGACAACGAAGTGGAACCGGATAAAAAGAAGGCTGCGCTCAAGGCCATCATCGCCGATTACAACGAGCGCTTCGGCACCAATCATTCCGTCGGCGAGTTCGACCTCTACTATCAGGACGTCCAGAAGCGCATCAAGGATCAGCAATATCCCAACGCCGACCTGCCGCGCAAGGGGGCGGAGAAAATCGACATCACCATCGTCGTGGACATGCTGCTCACCGGCTTCGACTCGAAGTATCTGAACACGCTCTACGTGGACAAGACGCTCAAGCATCACGGTCTCATTCAGGCGTTTTCGCGCACCAACCGCATTCTCAACGCCACCAAGCCGCACGGCCAGATTCTCGATTTCCGCCAGCAGCAGGACGCCGTGGATACCGCCATCACGCTGTTCTCCGGCATCAGCACCGGCACCAAGGGCCGCGAAATCTGGCTCGTCGATCCCGCGCCGAAGGTGGTGGAGAAATTGAAATCGGCGCTCACCAAGCTCGATGAGTTCATGGAATCGCAAGGCTTGGAACCCAAGCCCCAGGCCGTGCCCGCGTTGAAAGGCGATGCCGCCCGCGCCGCGTTCATCGAAAAATTCCGCGAAGTCCAGCGCCTCAAAACGCAGCTCGACCAATACACCGACCTTCCGCCCGAAACCGAAGCCGAGGTGGAACATCTGCTGCCGAAAGACGAACTCAACGCTTTTCGCGGCGTCTATCTCCAGACCGCGCAGGAACTCAAGGAACGGCAGGGCAAAGGCGGCGACCAGCCGGCCAGCCCCGTGGTGGAGGAACTGGATTTTGAATTTGTCCTCTTCGCCTCCGCCGATATTGATTACGACTACATCATGGCGCTGCTCGCGCGCTTCTCGCAGGTCACGCCCAGCAAGCAGAGCATGAACCGCGACCAGCTCATCGGGCTGATTCAGGCCGATGCGAAGTTTCTGGACGAACGCGACACCATCACCGATTACGTCCGCACCTTGCAGGCCGGACAGGGCTTGGACGAAAAGGAAATCCGCTCCGGCTACTCGCGGTTCAAGGCCGAACGCCACGCCGCCGAACTCGCCGCCGTGGCGCAGAAACACGGCCTCACCACCGGCCGGCTCCAGCCGTTTGTGGACACCATTCTCCAGCGCATGGTGTTCGACGGCGAACAGCTCACCGCGCTGCTGGAACCGCTGGGCCTGGGCTGGCGCGAACGGCGCGTTAAGGAACTGGCCTTGATGGATGACCTGGTGCCCGTGCTCAAGAAACGCGCCGCCGGCCGCAACATTTCCGGACTCTCCGCCTATGAGCAATAAGCCGAAAAAGACCAAAGGCTCCGCCGAGAAATCGCTGGTCCGCTCCTCAACGGCGGAATATCTCACCTTCGTTGCGGCGGGTGGCAATTCGGAGGCCAGTGTCGAAATGCGTTACGAAGATGAAAACATCTGGCTGACGCAGAAAATGATGGCCGCGCTTTATGATGTCTCCGTCCCCGCCATCAACCAGCACCTGAAGCGCATTTTCAGCGACAACGAACTGGAAGAATCTTCAGTGGTTAAGCAATACTTAATAACTGCCGCCGACGGCAAGGGCTACCAGACGAAGCACTACAGCCTGCAAGCAATCATCGCCGTCGGCTTCAAGATCGAGAACGAGCGCGCCGTCCAGTTCCGCAAGTGGGCCAACCAGATCGTCAAAGACTACACCATTCAGGGCTGGACGATGGATGCCGAACGCCTCAAGCGCGGCGGCGTCCTGACGGATGAGTTCTTCGAGCGGCAACTTGAAAAGATCCGGGAAATCCGCCTGTCCGAGCGGAAATTTTACCAAAAAATTACGGACATCTACGCCACCGCGCTTGATTACGATCCGTCCGCCACGGCCACCAAGCGTTTCTTCGCCGCTGTTCAAAACAAGATGCACTATGCCGTGCATGGCCAGACGGCGGCGGAATTGATCGTGGAACGCGCCAACCACGAAAAGCAAAACATGGGCCTGACCTCCTGGGAAGATGCGCCCAAAGGGAAAATCCAGCGATACGACGTTGTCATCGCCAAGAATTATCTCTCCGAGTTTGAACTGGGGCAGATGCAGCGCATTGTCTCCGCCTATCTTGACATGGCCGAAATGCAGGCCCTGCGGAAAATCCCGATGACCATGGCCGATTGGGAAAAACGCTTGCGCGGTTTCCTCCAGCTCTGGGACCGCGAAATCCTGCAAGACGCCGGCAAAGTGACAGCGGAACTGGCCAAGACCCACGCCGAAAGTGAATTTGAAAAATACCGCATGGTGCAGGACCGGCAATATGTGAGCGACTTTGACGCCCAGATGCAAAAACTGCCGCCCGCCGGCACCGGCAAGAAACCCGCAAAAAAACCCTGACCCCAGCCATGCCGAGCGACGCCAAACCAACACTCACGCCCAAGCTGCGTTTTCCGGAGTTTCGCGGTGGTCGGAGTTGGGACGCGAAACTTGGCGACGGTCTCTTTGACCAAATCAATAATCGCGAAGCGCCTGCCCGGTTCGGAATCACTGGTGAAGTCGTTCAAGTTTCTCGCCAGCCCCTACGAATTCAAAGTGACCGCGTTGCGGGAATGTCCCACGCCAGAGAACTTGCAGCACTGCGAGACACTCGACAAAGCCGCCGATTATTGGCGGATGCACATTGCCACCCATCCGCATTTTAACCCCGATTGCGAATGTCTGGCCGTGCTGCTGTTGAACACCCGCAAACGCGTCAAAGGCCATCAGCTCGTTTCGATTGGCACGATGGACACGATTTTAGTGCATCCGCGCGAAGTGTTCCAGCTCGCCATCGTCACCGCCGCCAGCGCCGTGATCGTGATGCACAACCACCCATCCGGCGAAAGTGCGCCAAGCGAAGCCGACATCAAAGTGACCCGCGACCTACTCCGCGCCGGCCAGCTTTTGAAACTCGAATTGATTGACCATGTGATTATCGGCAACGGCAATTTTTCATCGCTCCGCGCCCTTGGCTATTTTTGGCAATGAGGGCCGAAAAAAATCGCGCGGCGGACCCTCTGCCGGTTCCGCCGCGAATTTCACTTTGGGCTTTACGCCAGCCCAAACCCGCGCCAAAGGCTGTCACCTTTGGAAACCGCCATTTCCGGCACTGGCACTGTCAGTGAAACTGCCAGTGAAAACGGTAAAATGATAGTGGAAAATGGTGGCGGATTAAGGCGGATTACCCTTGATTTTACAAGCGTTTTTGCTATTTTATTAGAACTGAATCGGACGTTACAGGTCCCAGCGGGACTTTATCAAGTCGCCGGGCGAAATGGTCGGAAATTGCCGGTTTTCCGGCGACTCGCGCCTGCACCCCCGGCGCGCTGGTGGCAAGAAATTTGATTATCCCGCCGAGGGCAGCGCCGCCACGCACCAGTATTGCGGTCGGAAACGCAATCGAATCAGATGGTGTAACTGTTGGTGCCGGCAACGAACTGGAAAAGCGGCAGCGTTAAAACCTGCCCGGCGGTTTCAAGGGAGCGGTGGCTAAAATTCTTGAGGCCAGCCAGTAAAATTCAGGTTTCTTTTTGCAGAATTCCGTTAGACTCGTCCGCCCATGAATCCCGTACGCTATCGCGGCCGGTTGGCGCCGTCGCCGACCGGTTATTTGCATCTCGGTCACGCGCGGACGTTTTGGGCGGCGCAGGCGCGGGCGCGGCAGCACGGCGGCGAATTGATTTTGCGCAACGACGATCTGGATTCCACCCGTTACCACATGGCGTTCGTCACCGCGATGCTGGAAGACCTGCGTTGGTTCGGTTTTAACTGGAGCGAAGGCCCGGATATCGGCGGCGCATTTGCGCCCTACAATCAAAGCGAGCGCAGGACGTTTTATCGCGCCGCGCTGGAAAAACTGCGGGCAGGAAATTTTCTCTATCCCTGCACCTGCTCGCGCAAAGATATTCAAAATGCCGTCACCGCGCCGCACGCGGCCGATGATGAATTGCTTTATCCCGGAACGTGTCGGGAGCGGGGTTTTAGGTTGCCGGTTGCCGGTTGCACGGGGAAAGGGCGTGCCGATGAACCGGCAACTTTCAACCTCCCGCCCGCAACCAAATATTCGTTGCGGTTCCGCGTGCCCGAGGGCGAGACGATTTCCTTTCGCGACGAAAATATGGGCGAACAACATTTCATCGCCGGCCAGGATTTTGGCGATTTCGTGGTTTGGCGGCATGACGGTGTGCCGGCGTATCAACTGGCGTGCGTCGCGGACGACGCGGCAATGCAAATCACCGAAGTCGTGCGCGGCGCGGATTTGCTGGTCAGCACGGCGCGGCAGATTTTATTGTACCGCGCGCTGGGGTGGTCCGTGCCGGCGTTTTTCCATTGTGAGTTGATGTTGGATGCTGCGGGTCGGCGGTTGGCAAAACGGCACGACGACTTGTGCCTGCGCACGCTGCGCGGGCAGGGGATTTCGCCGGAAAAACTGCGCGCCCAATGGTCGGCGGCAAATTAGGTTGGCTGTAGCAAATTATTTACAAAAAATGCTTGTGAAAAATTTCACGACGAGGCAAAATTCGCGCCTCTGACGCTCTGTGGCTTTCTGCTGTTGGAATATTTGTCGTCGGAATCGGTTGTCGTAAAATCGTGAAGCAATTTCAAAAAATATTTTTGGTGTTGGCGTTTATGGTCACGCTTTTCCCGTTGTCGCCGCGCGCGGCCACGGCGACTGGCGGAACCTCGGCGGCAGTCGCCAAAGCGGTTGAAGAAGCCGCTGCGCCGCTCGTCACCGGCTATGCGCCGACGCTGTTTTATCTGTTCGGCAACAAATCTATTCCAATCACCAACTCGATGGTTTATGCGTGGGTGGTTGCGGCGGTGATCATTGTTTTTGTGCGGGTGGGAACGCGCCGGTTGAGCGCCGAGAACGTGCCGACCGGGGCTGGCAATTTGATTGAAGCGCTCATCGAAGGCTGGGAGAGTTTGATAAACATGATTTTGGAGCCGAAGGTGACGCGCTGGGTGTTTCCGTTTGCAGTGACCTATTTTATTTTCGCGCTGACCTCCAACTTGCTGGGGCTTTTGCCGGGCGTTGGTAGCATTGGTTACGGTCCGAAGGCCCCGGCGGATCAAAATTTCAGTGGCCTGCCGTTTTCCATCGAGCACGCGGTGACGCCGCTGGTTCGTCCGCCGACCGCCGACGCCAACATGACGGTGGTCATGGCGTTGATTTTTCTCGTGATGAGCCTTTATTGGGGCTTCCGCTACAATGGTCCGCTCGGCTTGGTGAAGCACATCTTCGGCGTGAAGGTCGAATCAAACAAGCTATTCTATGTGCCGCTGCTGTTGATGTTTGTGTTTGTCGGTCTGATGGAAACGCTCTCGATTGTGTTTGTCCGTCCGCTGGCGCTCGCCATTCGTTTATACGGAAATATTTTTGCCGGCGAAAGTTTGCTCGCGATGACCATGACGATGAAGAACTTTTTCTTGTCGCTGCTGGTTTCGCTGCCGTTCACTTTTTTTGAACTGTTCGTCGCCGTGGTGCAGGCATTTGTGTTTGCAATGTTGACGATTGTGTTCGCTGGCACGCTGTGTTCGCACTCGGAAGAGGAGCACGGTCACTGAGATGTTTTTTTACAATTTGCGACCGGGAGACCTTTCGGCGAACGGACGCATGAAACTAGAAACCAAAAAAGAAAGATAATACTATGACGCTCGCAGAAGCAGTTCCCACCCTCGCTGGTAACGTCCACGTCGGTCTCGCCTTCGGAGGCGCGGCCATCGGCATCGGCATCGCCGCCGCCGGCGCAACCATGGCCATCGGTCGCAATCCCGGCATGTTCGGTCGCGTCGTCGCCATCATGATTCTCGGCATCGCCCTCGCGGAAGGCGCGGCGATTCTGGCGTTCGTGCTCGGCAAAGCCTAATCTCAGCCCGATTCCATTATGGAAATGCTCGGCATACATTGGCAGAAGTTGATCATTCAGGCGATCAACTTCGCCGTCGTGCTCATTGTGTTGTGGAAGTTCGCCTACAAGCCGATCTTCACCATCCTCGAAGCGCGCAAGGTGAAAATCGCCGACGGTCTCGCCAACGCCGACAAGATCAAGGCGGAACTCGCCCGGACGGAAGCGGACCGGCAAAAAGTGCTGGCCGAAGCCAGCGAGCTGGCCAACAAGTTGATCGCGGATGCCCGCGCGGCGGCTTCTCGCGTGACTGAACTGGAAGCGCAAAAAGCCATTGCCGTTGCCGAGCAAATTATCGCCAAAGCGCGCGAAGCCGCCGCGCAGGAACGCGCTGCGACCCTCGCTGAGTTGAAGCGGGAAGTCGGCCGGCTGGTGGTGCAAACCACGATGACCGTCACCGGTAAAGTGCTTACTGGCGACGACCAGAGCCGCCTTGCGGCTGAAACCCAGAAGCAATTGTCCTGAAGCTGACGGAATGAAAATTTCCAAACAAGCCCAGCGCGACGCCCGGGAGCTTTTCCGGAACTGCCTAGTCGGTGGTCGGCTAGACGAGAGCCGCGTACGCAAGGTGATCGTTTTGCTGGCGGAAAAAAAGCCGCGTGGCTATGTGGAAATTCTCTCTCGTTTGCACCGGTTGGTGAAACTGGACGTGGCCAAGCGCTCGGCGCGCGTGGAAAACGCCGTGGCCACCACGCCCGAGCAGCAAGCTGGCATTCAGGCGAGTTTGGAAAAAAAATACGGTGCAGGTTTGGACATTCAATATAGCGTCAACCCGGCGCTCCTCGGCGGCCTGCGCATTCAGGTCGGCAGCGATCTTTTTGACGGCAGTGTGAAAACCCGTTTGGATAAATTGGCCCAAAGTTTTTAACCGGATACTATGAGTAATTTGCTACAGGAAATTGAAGCCCAGATCGCGGGCGCAAAAACCGCGACAGCGAAACAGAACGTCGGCACCGTGCGCGAAATTGGCGACGGCGTGGCCAAGATCGAAGGCCTCACCGACACGATGCTCAACGAGATGCTCGACTTCGGCGGCGGCGTTGTCGGCCTTGCGCTGAACCTCGAAGAGACCGAAGTTGGCGCGATCATTCTTGGCGACTACACCAAGATTAAAGAAGGCACCGAGGTCCGCACCACCGGCAAGCTGCTCCAGATTCCGGTCGGCAAGGGGATGCTCGGTCGCGTTGTTAATGTCCTCGGCCAGCCGCTTGACGGCAAAGGTCCGATTAAAGAATCCGCTTTTTATCCGGTAGAAAAAATTGCTCCCGGCATCATCAAACGCAAACCCGTGAGCCAGCCGGTGCAGACCGGCATCATGGCGATTGACGCGATGATCCCGATTGGCCGTGGTCAGCGCGAACTCATCATCGGCGACCGTGGCACGGGCAAGACCACCATCGGCGTGGACACGATGATTAATCAGGCGCGCATCAACAAGGCCGCCGAAGCCGCCGGCGACAAGGATTTCCGCCCGATTTACAACATCTATGTCGCGGTCGGCCAGAAGCAGTCGAACATCGCCCGCGTCATCGCGGTGCTGGAAGAAGCCGGCGCGCTGCCTTATACCGTCATCGTCGCGGCGTCCGCGTCCGATTCCGCTTCCAATCAATACCTCGCGCCGTTCGCCGGCGCGGCGATTGGCGAATGGTTCATGGACAACGGCATGGATGCGCTCATCATTTACGATGATCTCTCCAAGCACGCCGTCGCCTATCGCCAGGTGTCACTCATCTTGAAGCGTCCGTCCGGTCGCGAAGCGTATCCCGGCGACGTGTTTTATCTCCACAGCCGCCTGCTCGAACGCTCGGCGCGTGTTTCTGAAAAATACGGCAACGGCTCGCTCACCGCGTTGCCGATCATCGAGACGCAAGCCGGCGACGTGTCCGCTTACATTCCGACGAACGTGATTTCCATCACCGACGGCCAGATTTATCTGGAAACCGATTTGTTCTATCAAGGCGTGCGTCCGGCGGTGTCCGTCGGCTTGTCCGTTTCGCGCGTCGGTTCCGCCGCGCAGATCAAGGCGATGAAGCAGGTCGCCGGCCGCATCAAGGGCGACTTGGCGCAGTTCCGCGAACTCGCGGCGTTCGCGCAGTTCGGCTCCGACCTCGACGCGAAGACGCAGGCGCTGCTCGAACGCGGCAAGCGCATCATCGAAATCTTCAAGCAGAACCAATACAATCCGCTGCCGGTTGAAGTTCAGGTCTTGGTTCTCTGGGCCGCGCAGAATAATTTCTTCGACGATGTCGCCGTGGACAAGGTGAAGGATTTCCAAGGCAAGCTGGTGGATTTCATCCAGACGCGCAAAGCCGATTTGCTCCTGAAGATCCGCAACGAAAAAGCCATCAGCGACGCCATTGGCGCCGAACTCAAGACGGCGGTCGGTGAATTCAAGCAGACTTACCGCTGATAATTCATGGCCAGCACGCGCGACATACGCCGACGCATCAAGTCGGTCAAGAACACCGCCCAAATCACCAAGGCGATGCAGATGGTGGCGGCGGCGAAGATGCGCAAGGCCCAGCAGGCCGCACTAGTCGGGCGTCCTTACGCGCAGTTAATGAATGAGATCATGGCGAAGGCGGCGGAAGGCACGGTCGGCTTTGATCATCCGTTGATGCAATCGCGAGTCGGAGCCAAGCGCGCGGTGATTCTCGTCAGCTCGGATCGCGGTTTGTGCGGCGGTCTCAACAGCAATCTTTTCCGCGAAGTCACCAAGCTCGACAAGGACACGGTGTTCATCACCGCCGGCAAAAAGGCGGCGCAGTTCATTGCGCGCACCAAGCGCAATCTCGCGGCGGAATTTACTTACAAGGATACGCCGGAATTCACCGAGGCGCGTGCGATTTCAAAATTCGTGCAGCAGTTGTTTCTGAAGGGCGAAGTGACTGGGGTTGATATTTTGTTCCCGAAATTCGTGAACACGCTGACACAGTCACCGGCGCTGGTGCCGTTTCTGCCGATTGGCCAACTCACCGCTGCTTCAGCCGGTATCAATCAGCCGAAGAAAGAATTGGCCGCGCACAGCTCCACGGAGATTTTTGAATTTGAGCCCGACGAGGAAACGGTGTTGGGCGAATTGTTGCCGCACAGTTTGAATTTTCAGATGCACCAGATTTTGTTGGAGACCAAGGCCAGCGAGCAGAGCGCACGCATGGTGGCGATGAAGAACGCCACGGACAACGCCAAGGAAATCATCAAGAGTCTGACGCTCGAATACAACAAGCTGCGTCAGGCCAACATCACGAAGGAACTTTTGGAAATCACCACCGCGCAGATGGCGGTTGGTTGAAAATAGTAACGAAAAAATTTTAAGAACATGAGCAAAGGTAAAATCGTTCAAATCATCGGCCCCGTGGTGGACGTTGAATTCGCCGGCGCGCTGCCCGCGATTTACAACGCGCTGACCGTCAGCTACGAATTGCCCGGTCAGGGCCAGACCAAGTTGACGCTTGAAGTGCAGCAGCACCTCGGTGACAACTGGGTGCGCGCCGTGGCCATGAGCACCACTGAAGGCCTCAAGCGCGGTTACGAAGTCACCGACACCGGTCTGCCGATTTCCATGCCCGTTGGCGAAGGCGTCATGGGGCGCGTGTTCAACGTCACCGGCGAACCAGTGGACGAACAAGGCCCGGTGAAAGCCGACAAATTTAATCCGATTCACCGCGCCGCTCCCGCGCTCGTGGACCAGTCCACCAGCCCGCAGATTCTCACGACCGGCATCAAGGTGATTGACTTGATTTGTCCTTTCTTGAAGGGCGGCAAAGTCGGCGCGTTCGGTGGCGCCGGCGTCGGCAAGACCGTCGTCATCATGGAACTCATCAACAACATCGCGAAGCTGCACGGCGGTATTTCGATGTTCGCGGGCGTCGGCGAACGCACGCGCGAAGGCAACGATCTTTACAACGAAATGATCGAGGCCGGCGTCATCAAGGTGAAGAAGGATTCCAAGGGTCATCCGGTGAAGGGCGAGAACGGTCTGCCCATCATCGAAGAAGGCTCGAAAATTGGTCTCGTCTACGGCCAGATGAACGAACCCCCCGGCGCGCGTCTCCGCGTGGCGCTTTCCGCGCTCGCCGTGACGGAATATTTCCGCGACGAAAAAAATCAGGACGTGCTCCTGTTCGTGGACAACATTTTCCGCTTCTCCCAGGCCGGTTCCGAAGTGTCCGCGCTGCTCGGCCGCACGCCGTCGGCGGTCGGTTACCAGCCGACGCTCGCCGCCGAAATGGGCGACTTGCAGGAACGCATCACCTCGACCAAGAAAGGTTCCATCACGAGCTTCCAGGCTGTGTATGTGCCCGCCGACGACTTGACCGACCCCGCGCCGGCCACGACTTTCGCGCACTTGGATGCGACCATTGTGCTCGAGCGTTCCATCGCTGAGTTGGGCATTTTCCCCGCCGTGGATCCGCTAGCGTCCAGCTCCCGCGCGCTCGCACCGGAATTCGTCGGTCAGGAACACTACGACGTCGCGCGCGGCGTGCAGAAGGTGCTGCAACGCTATAAGGATTTGCAGGACATCATCGCGATTCTGGGCATGGACGAACTTTCGCCCGAGGACAAGACGACCGTTTATCGCGCGCGCAAAATTCAGCGCTTTCTGTCCCAGCCGTTCACCGTCGCGCAGGTATTCACTGGCCGCGAAGGCAAGCAGGTTCCCGTTGCGGAAACCGTGCGGGCGTTCAAGGAAATTCTCGAAGGCAAACACGACGATGTGCCCGAAGCCAACTTCTACATGAAGGGTGGCATTGACGAAATTAAGGAATAATGGCCTCCACGCTCCAACTGGAAATTGTCACGCCGGAGGCGAAAGTCTTCTCCGAAAATGTGGAGATGGTCACGCTGGCCGGGGTCGAAGGCGAAATGGGTATTTTGCCCGGCCACGAACCGGTGATGACGCAGCTTGCCGCCGGAGAAATCAACGTGCGCAAGGACGGGAAAAATATTTTTCTCGCGGTGGGCGACGGCTTTGTGCAAATCACCGGCGAGCGCGTGGCGGTTTTAACCGATATGGCGGTGAAGGCTGATGACATCGACGAAGTCAAAGCCGAGGAAGCCCAGAAAAAAGCCGAAGCGCGGCTGGCGCAGAAGTTGAGCGACGAAGAAACCGCCACGGTTCACGCCGCGCTGGTTCATGCGACGGCACAGCTCAACGTCAAACGTCGGCACAAAAAATAAACCTTTCCGGAAAACAAAAAGCGGCGCGAAAAATCTTCGCGCCGTTTTTGTTTTGGACCGCGAATCAGGCGGCAAAGGACTGGGACGACTTAAGCTGGCTTTCGGCTTCCACCCACAATTCCACGTCGCGCCCGTGTGGACGGCCCCGTTGTTCCCACAACAAATACGCGCGGGTGGCAATCTCTTCGGTGCTGATTTCCCGGCGCAGCGGCAGCAGGCCGGCGGCTGGCGTGAGGGGCGGTGCTTTTGCAACCGTTTTCGTCAAGACCGCAGCTTGGGGCGCGGCGGTTTTTGGGGAAGCTTTTTTGGTAGTTTTTTTTGCCGTCGCCGGTTTTGTGGGAACGACCGTTTTTTTTGCGGCTATTGTCTTGGCAATGGGTTTCGGCGTGACGGTTTTTTTCGGCGATGATTTGGGTGTTTTCATGATGTGTTTGTGCGGTTTGCTGGATCGGTATTTTCCCGGCGCAGCCGAAGGGTTGCCGGCTGCAAAAAATCGAGGAATCTCCTCTTAATGTTAAACATTCTACTTTACCCTGAAGGTTATGTCAATCGGTTAAAGTAAACTAATCTATCCGCAAAAAAGAAAAGCGGCGCGAGAAAATATCCCGCGCCGTCGTCACTGATTTTGGTGGTCGTTAGCCGGCGATCACGCCGATTTCCACGGGTTCCACATTCACGCCACTTTGCTCCAGCCAATGGATGGCCCGGTCCACTTCGCTGCGCGCGCCGTCGAGTTCCAGACAGACAATGCCGATCTCGTCGGTCACGCTGGCCTGGCGGATGTTGGTCACGACCTTGAATTTGTGGCCGACCTCGTAAATGAACGGCTTCTTGATCAACTTCGGCGGGTACATCAGCCACAGGCGCTGCTGCGTGGGCGAAGTGGATTTCGTTGCCGTGATTTTTTTGGATGGCTTGGCCATGCCTTTAACTTAAGACTAAAAAATAAAAACTCAAAACTATTCTAACCGCCGGCGATGGCGGGGATGATGCTGATTTCGTCGCCGTCTTTGAGCGGCGTCGCGCGGTTTTGCAGGAAGCGGATGTCTTCCTCGTTCACGTAGACATTCACGAAGCGGCGCACTTCGCCCTTCTCGTCAATCAAGCGCTCGGCGATGCCGGGGAAGCGCGACTGCAATTCGGTGATGGCGTCGCCGATGTTGGCGGCGTTGATTTCGACGAGCTCCTCGTTGTTGGTCAACTTGCGGAGCGGCGTGGGGATGCGGACTTTCTTTGGCATAAATTATTTTGGTTTCTCGTGTTTCTTTTGCCAGAAACTTATCTGGTATTCGACTAAATTCTTTTTGTCTTCGGGTTCGTAAAATTCAACTACACAAGGTCTGTCAGGAAATTGCCAACGCAATTTGGCTTCCCATATTTCTTTTAGCGTCCGGCCAAGGAATGTGAGTTTATCTTCTGAAATATCTTCGCAACCTAGGTGTTGGATACCATCCAAGTGTAAATGGTTGATAACCCATTCAGTGGATTGTTTGTTTCCTTTGTGCTGCTTCTCAAATCCACGCAGTGAATCTACCGTAAATTTTTCTCTAAGGATATAATCTTCAAATAAAACAAACTTTGGCCAAAAAATGGCTGCGTATCCTACAGCTAATTTGAAATTGCCAATGCATTCAGTCCATGTTTCCAAACTGACTCCGCGCCCATTATTCCAAGCGGACAATTCGGAAACCATGCTGGCTGGTGGCTCAATCATTTACGCATTCACTTTTTCTTCATGCGCCAGCAGCGCCTCAAACTCGCGCAGGCTCGGCTTGATTTCCCGCGCCTTGCCGCAGTAGCCGTTCACGGCGTCGAGCGTTTTCAATCCGTTGCCGGTCACGCAGATGACGGCGGAATCTTCGCGCGGAATTTTGCCGGAGGCAATCAGCTTCTTCGCCACGCCCACGGTCACACCGCCGGCAGTCTCGGCAAAAATGCCTTCTGTCTCGGCGAGCAACTTGATCGCGTCGCGAATTTCGTCATCCGTTACGTCGTCGGCGGACGCGGCCGTTTCGCGCATGACTTTGAGCGCGTAAAAGCCGTCGGCCGGCGTGCCGATGGCGAGTGATTTCGCAATCGTGTCGGGCTTGACCGGCTTGAAAAAGTCGAGTCCCGCCTTTTGCGCGGCGGAAATCGGCGAACAGCCGGTGGCTTGCGCGCCATAGACTTTCGGCTGCGTGTCGGCGATGAGGCCGACCTTGACGAGTTCCTGATAGCCTTTGTGAATTTTGGTCAGCAGCGAACCGGACGCCATCGGAATGATGGTGTGTTGTGGCGCGCGCCAGCCGAGTTGTTCGGCGATTTCATACGCCATGCTCTTGGAGCCTTCGGCGTAATATGGGCGCATGTTCACATTCACAAACGCCCAGCCAAATTTGCCGGCGATCTCGGCGCAGAGGCGATTCACCTCGTCGTAATGGCCTTTGATGCCGATGACGTTCGCGCCGTAGATGAGCGAGTTCAAAATTTTGCCCTGCTCCAAATCGGACGGAATAAAAACGTAGCTCTTTAAGCCCGCGCTGGCCGCGTTGGCGGCAACGGAATTGGCGAGGTTGCCGGTCGAGGCGCAGGCGACGGTCTTGAAACCTAGTTCTTTCGCGCGGCTCAACGCGACGCTCACGACGCGGTCTTTGAACGAGAGCGTGGGATAATTCACCGCGTCGTTTTTGATGTAAAGCTCGCGGATGCCAAGGGCTTTGGCGAGGCGCGGCGCTTTGACGAGCGGCGTGAACCCGACGAGCGGGCCGACGGTCGGCTCGCCGGCGATGGGCAGCAGTTCGCGGTAGCGCCACATGGTTTTCGGTCGCGCTTCGATGGCGGCGCGCGTCAGCGATTTTTTGATGCGGTCGTAATCGTAGGCAACTTCGAGCGGGCCGAAGTCGAATTCGCACACGTGCGTGGCTTCGAGCGGATATTCGCGGCCGCACTCGCGGCATTTGAGCGCCTTCATGAAACCTTGATGTTGTTCACTCATAAAAAATTTCGGTTGTTTGCACAGCGGCCCGGAGAACCCAGAGCAGGATTTATTTATTCTGTCCGCTCGGTTTCTCGGCGGCTAATTGTTTCTGAAAACAAAAAAGCCCCGACTCACAAGGAGAAGGGGCGACAAAACGGTTGTGCGCTTCTCATTTTTCCCAAGCTAATGACGCTTGAGCTGGAATTGGCACCTGTCACTGGAACTAAATCCAATCGGTTGCCGTGGTGTCAGCGGGCCAGTCCCTCGACCACTCTTTATGAGTCCGTCAAATCAACGGATGCGGATAAAGTGATATGAAACTATCGGCGCGTCAACTTTTTTTCGCGCCGTCCCGGGGTTCGCTGGCGCGATAATGCCGCACTTGGACTTTCTCCAGCGTGACGAGGCCGCCGCCGAGCATCCGGTCCAGCGTCGGCAGGAAGGCGTTGATTTTCTCCTCGCTGTCCACGATTTCGATGACGAGCGGCAGATCCATCGAGAGCTGCAAAACTTTCGCCGTGTGCAGGCGGCTGGATTTGCCAAAGCCCATCGGGCCGCGCAGGACGGTCGCACCGGCCAGTTGCCTTTCGCGCGCGGCGAGGACGATGGCCTCGTAGAGCGGCTTGTGCTCCCATCGGTCGCTTTCGCCGATGAAAATCCGCAGCAGCATTGCATCGTTTGGAATTTGCATATCAGTTTCCTT
>TBL_comb47_HYPODRAFT_10001061_pt1 | contig 36218 bp, 34 predicted proteins | sample TroBogypolimnion_40_FD_10682 | JGI IMG/M metagenome (IMG submission 10682)
AGAGACGGCTATGTACTACTATCCTTACCTTCGCCCCGATACCCCAAATATCTTATCTGATGAAGCTGTGCGTCTATTAGAAAAGAATGCCAAGTTACTTACCGATTTACTAGATCTTAAGATCCCTAAAGATTTCCAACACTCAGCCGAACATATATTACATACTCGGTTCTACATTCCTTGGGTAGGAACTGATTTTGGGTCTGCTGTAAGTACGCGATTTGAGCAGATGTTTTACGGTCTTACAGTGTCTTCTACTGTTCCATACATAGGATTCTTCACGTCCAAAGACGAAATCAATCGTCATAAGTTTTTCACTTCAAACCCAAAGACTGAAGAGCCGTACCTAAATATGGCCGAATGGAAGACATGGTGGTCTCTCGCGAAACCCGCGCGTGCTCGTCCAACTCTGATTTTGTACCGCGGAAAGTCTAAGCACCACTTTGATCGTGTTCTAGTGACATCGGAAGATATGATAGTGTCAACTTACCGTCCAGAAACAAATACTGAATCACTGGATGAACTCAAAAAGTCGTGTGAGAAATGGATTAAATCGTTTGATGCGATCGTGCCTTTTTTGGACGAGAAGGATACGCATCCTGACCGGTGGGAATTACAAGAAGTAAAAATACATTTATCATACCCCAAATCCGTAGATGATCTAAGCATCCTTCGGTTCAACTGCATCTCACCGTTCTTTTCTATCGCTAACAAGAATGAACTGTCATTCACATTATTACGCACAGATCGCGAGAATTCTGGTGTGACATCCATTGATGCCAAACTCATTCAGATGTCACAAGAAGGGCCACTAAATTCTAAAGATGTAGCCCAAGAGCTGTCTATTACACAGGAACATGCCTCCAAACTGATTACTGATATCATGTCTCGGCGCGAAGAGAATAATAGGCTAGGCAATCGCTTATTCAAAGGCTATCCTACCATAACAATTGGACCGCAGTTCATTACGATAAAGGGAGTTAAGGAAACCAAGATATCTGTACAGTATGCCGATATATTACGATACATTCTATCAAATCCAGATTCTGCTGATCTGGATAAGATATGCCCGGCCCGAATGCAGACAATTACAGCTGAAGCTGCCACTATTCATACGAATGTAGTTGATGAAGATGCGGTTGTAGATGATGCGTTTGCTGACTTATTGGATGACTTTGATGAAGAGGTGAAAGAAGAGCCGGTAGTGGTAGAAAAAGACGAAGGACCTAAAACTACGTTGGACGTAGCAAATCGGCGTAAGACGTCGTACAGTTATTTCGCAAACAGGTTACGATCGTTTGATCCCGAAACATTCAGTGCTTCTGATTCTAAATTTTCAAAGAAGTGTGAGAAGACCCAGCAGCCAGTTGTACTCACGCCGGCAGATAAGAAACGGTTATCTTCATTCAAAGATGGAGAGTATGATCCTATAACCGGTGCTGATACCGGAAAGGTACTTGATGTCACAGATCCAGATGGAAGTATGATTTGCCCAGAGTTTTGGTGTATGAAAGACGAGATTCCTCTTCGCGAAGACCAGCTTCTTTCGGAAGATGGAACTCTGAAGTGTCCTGTATGTCACGGTAAGTTATCTACTGCGACTTCATCTGATCCTCGGGAGTACCCTCTGATCCTCCGGAAAGAAGGTAAGAACTTTCCGCGTCCGCAGTACAAGTCTCCGACAAACGGTAAGGACATTCCATGTTGTTTCATGAAGACAGGAACAAAGAAGATTGAGAAGACCGAAATCAAAGATAAGTACTACGTATTCTTAGATTCCAAAAGTAATCTACCCGAGCTTCGGTTGGCGAAACTTGATAAGAAGACTATAGAGATTCTAGATTTAGGGGAGACATACGATAAACTGGACAATCAGCGCGTATCGGAAAACAGCGAAGGGTTTTTCCGTGTTGGGTTAGGTCGTGCGTCACAGACTCTTCCGCAGTTACTTGGAATGGATCAGACGATTCCGTATCCACGTGAGGCAGTATCTACAGTAATGAAATGCTCGTTTATGCGTTCTTGGACTGTACCAACCGACACCCATGCTAAATCTATTTATGAGAAGTTAGGTGACTATAAGGACACAACCGTTCGCGAGAATATTGCACGTACTATTTCAGGTATTGATGATGCGTTTACTAAAAAAGAGTTATCCCCCATCCAAGAACTAGAGTATTCGGCTCTAGCTCTGAACTGTGATCTATTCCGTATAAATGTGAAAGACCATACCGTTGGGTGTTTACTGTATTCGTCACTTATCAAACCTCGTTCGCGCGGAATTATTGTTTTACAGAAAGATGATGAGATAGATGTTATCGCAAGTGCTAAACGTACAAAAAATGCATTCGCATACCAAGCCAATATATTTGAACCTCCGTTTGAAAAGTATGCCGGCAATAACGTAGCCCGTCTGCGTAATAAAGCATGTACGACTGAAATCCCAAATTATACCGAGGCCCAAAAAGTGCGCGAGAAACTGTTCACCGAACCGTATTCTGTAATCTTAGATCCGTTAGGACGTGGACAGGCACTGTACATTCCCAATAAACTCGTCCTTCCATTTCAGAGTTCGGTTCTTCCAGATACCGAAGATCCGAAAATATGGGGATTTTCTAACATCCAACTTCCATCATATGACGAAATGAAACATGTACTCACACAGGCCGAAGCGACGTCTAAAGGATACGAGTTCCAAGAAGGGTTGTATGATTCAGTCGGTAAGCGTGTAGAAATCTTGACGACCAGTGGTCTACGTATTCCTGTCAAGCCTGAAAAAGTAGATAAAGGTGAAGTACGAGACGTGATTGAAACAGTGAATGAACATGGAGAATCAGAATTAATGTACGGCGAACCGAATGCCGAACTACTCAAGACCCATTCGGAAATATCGTACGATGCCGAAGTATTTGAGTTCTTGATTTTCCAGTTGTCTAAGGATGTAGATCAGGATGAGTACCATGACCTACGGTCTGTATTACGTGCTCAGCCGCCTAAACGTAAAGACGTAGAAACCCAACTGAAAAAATGGTTTGATAAAGTCACACAGTTTGTGGATATCAAAGAGTCGGCAGACTTCATTTCCAAGATAAGAGCTCCATGTGGTCAGTTCAAATCCAGAAAGGAGTGTAAGGGAAACCTGTGTGGATGGGACGGTAAAGTGTGCCGCATCCAAATCAAGAAATCGGTAAAAGAAGACAAGCTGTTTAACCGGCTCTTCTCTGCTGTATTTGATAATTCAAAAATTAGAGCAGTAGTCCTTGATGGACGAACGACCCCATTTTTTAGTACAATATTATACATTAAGCTTCCGCATGAGATCATCTTAACCGACAAACAGCTTTAGACATTATCAATATCAATCTCCTCTTCGCGTCCTTCAAACTCGTACCCGTCATCCTTAGCAGTCGTACGGGTTTGCAGCTCAGACGTGTCAGTTACGACAGACGTCACATTAGCGTGAACAGGAATCAGCTCCTGGATCTTGGCGAGTTCTTCGCGGGACACAATCGCAGCCATCTCAAGTGCCAGCGCACCGACCACACCCGTCTTCGCGACGAGTAGGAACGTGCCTGGAGCCACCATCATAGATCGCTTGGCCCGACCGGTAAACCGACCAGGTATCTTGGCTTGTCCAACAAAGACCTTCTCGCCGTGCGAATATACAACCTCAATCCGAGCGTTGCCCAGTGTCTTAATGACCCGTGCAACGTAGATTTCATCCTCAGGCTCATCGCCCTTCTTAGCATGCTTCAAATCGTAAATATAGTTGCTCACCATGTCATCGCTCTTACGCTTGGAGGAATCTCCAGAATGACGCGGCATCTTATTACTCTTTATTGGTTTGTACTCGTTAAATCCGTTTTACTCACCGCCGACGACGCCAGCCACCGCTCAGACCTGGGATAGATGGAAGCATTGGTTCCGGAGGGAAGATACGCTGGTATCCAGAGTACAGAGCATACCCACCGGCGGCAAGCCACAGACCCTGCCACAACCAGCCCCAAACAGTGCGATTATGGTCACGTACAAGCCCCATTACAGTCTGGTAAAGAACGTACGCTCCAACGAGTACTAGTAGGATTCCTACTACATCCATAGTAAACGCCATTTATTATAAACAACCTATTTTATGCGACCGTTTGGCTCATAAAATAGTTTTTCAACCGCAATTGTGTATTATGCCAGCGTCCACCACCAGTTTTAGGCTAAACTGGAAACTCTTTACGCCTTCACCTCCGGCTTGACGAAGTGGACCTTCAGGAACGACTGGAGGTTCAGGTACGTGACCTCCTGGCCATCCTTGACGCGGAGGAGCTTGGCGAGCTTGGCATCGGGGATAATGCGGCGCTTGAAGTTGGGGTCAAAGCACGAGTGCGTCTTCACGTACGTGGAGATGAACTTCGTGACATCCGTCTGGGAGCGCTGACTCTTTGGCGAGAGACCCATAAACGAGGCCAGCTCGTCCGTGATCGGGCGGAGCTTGAGGAACGCGTTGTTGGCGCGGCGGGCCTCCCACGCGGTCTTCTCCTCGGGCGTCATATCGGCAACATCCTTCTTCACGCGGCGCTTGGAGTTGCGCGCATCACGCTTGAGCGCCTTGACGGCCTCACCGGCCTCAGCAATCAGGGCACGCAGGCGCGTCTGGGTCTCCGTACCGAGCGCCTTCAGGCTCTCCTGCAGCGACGCGAGGAGGACAGCGGCAGAGCGCGTCTCGGCAGCTGCGGCATCGGCGGCAACTACAGGGGCAGCAGCGGACTCAACTACTGGGACGGTCACCTCCGCCTTCGCAGCGGCCTTCTTCGCCGGGGCGGCCTTCTTGGCAGCGGGGCTGCGACCACGGGCAGCAGGGGTAGGGGCAGGGGCATCGGCAGGGGCAGCAGCGGTCTTCTTGGCGGGCATCGTGTTTGACTTAGGGGCAGACTTAGAAGACGACATTTCTAACGCGGTTGTTATACTACTAGTAGTCCTTACCTGTTTAAATCACAATCTACAAATGGCGCTCACAATTATGAAACACACTGGGTAATTCTCTGGACAGTCATACAAAATTGACAAAAGAGCCCGCGAAGAAGCCCAAGATCCCTGAAGTCTGTTCGTCTTATTTTTTTCAAATGCGGTAACCACTGTTTTTAACCATGAAACATATTGATACCGTCTAGAGGTCAGAGGATGCTCAACAGCAAATGCGACCATATCCATATGAATAAAACTCATGAGAACGTACATCTGCGTCCGATTCAAAGATGCGAACATTAAATGGTTCATATCAAAGAACCCATTCTCTTCAATGATCTGACAAATGGTCAGCCACTTTTCATTCACCAACTCGGCAAAGTGTTCGGGTAATGGAGCATCATGATAATTCTGTAACCCTATTCGCTTTCGTATCCGGCACACATCTCGTAGCCGCCGCCGTGTTTCTATGGTCAATGGTTGGCGAGTATACGGATTTTCTGGTTTTGCCGAACGTTTTAGAATCGTGTACAAACTCCGAACATCAAACCAGTAAAGCTTATCGGCTTCTCTGAAAGAAAAATAGTTCAGAGGATGAAGTTTATTCTTCTCATCTAATGTCACTAGTTCTTCTGTATTATGACATTCGGAGCGCTTCAGGACACCCTCTCCTGCCAATTTTAGCCTGTACCGAATAAAGTACCCTCTCCACACCTTCTGGATTAAGCAAGCATTTTTCCTACCATTGTTTGCATCGGACCACAACCGCTTGATTTTGGTCTTAACGTGCTTACCACAGAAAAGTAGTCCTTTTATGGCCTGCGATGGACACTGCTCTGTACTTGTCTTATTTTTACAAGACGCACACAGGACCATTATTTATTGTTCTCGTTTCCTTTCCTCTAAAACAGAAAAATGGTTTCATTTACCCGAAAACGGATTTACACCTTTCTAACGTATACAGATCACAACAACAAGAAAGATGAACGGTCCTATCCACTCCAACTCTATCAATGTCAGCGACGTAACGTTTCAGGTCGGTCAGGCTAAGGCAGGTCGTAATCCTCCTATCAGCATGCGCTACAACGGCAACAGCCTACTCATCCGCCTGCCCCGCGTGGGCTACCCCGGCGGTGTTCTCATCCGCGAGGGTGAGACGGGTGTCAAGACGTATACTCTGATCGGCTCTCTGAAGGGCTGCGATCCGTACTCTAAGGAGCGCTCGGCCGGTACCGATGATCTCGGCAAGCTGTACAACCTCCTGCGCGATCTGGATGAGCATATCATCAAGTCGGCCGTGGAGAACAGTGCCAAGTGGTTCGGCAAGAAGCGCTCAGAGGAGGCAATCCGCGATGCGTTCAAGCCTATTCTCAGCGTCTCAACTGACAAGGTTGACGGTGAGTATGTGCCCAATGGCAAGTACCCTCCCAGCTTTCGTGTCAAGGTTCCCGTCTATGACGGTCGCGTGTCTACGGAGATCGTGGACGCCTCGCGTAACCCGGTGACGTATGTCACGCCCGAGTCTCTGCCCAGCATCTTCCCGAAGGGTGTTGAGGCGAACCTCGTAGTCAGCGGCAGCATCTATGTGATTGCTGGCGGTGGCTTTGGTGTGACGTGGCGTCTGACGGCCGCTCAGGTGTTCCCTCAGATGCGTCGTACGGCTGCACAGATGTTTGACGACGAGTCAGCTGCGCCGCCTACGATTGTAGAGGATGAGGATGCTCCTGCTCAGGCCCCGACTCAGAATGAGGATTCTGAGTATGGTGGTGGTCAGGTGACGGAGTCTCAGACTCCGGCTGCAGCTCCGGCTCCAGCGGCTGGTGCGCGTAAGCGTCGTCCGGCTGCGGGCGCGGGTGCACCTTAGACCAAACACGTGAATCAGGTGACGCAGTATACATAATAAAAGACTCATCAATAAAGAGTACCGATGAATTGGAATCAATATAGGGTCTTTTTACTTCGGGGCAACCGCTCAGAGGTAAAAGCGACTTTTTTCCACACTTAGTGCATTCGTGGATCTCTGGCATCTGAATACACATTTCAGGGGTCACGAGACGAATGTTGGAATTCAGTGTCCGATCAAACACAGTTTTAAAGTCATCTTCTAGGCAATCCTGGTATGCTTCATTGGACAGGATAGACCAAACGGTAGCATCCTTACTCACCCACTCTTCCTGAAACAAGGTAGAAAATGGGTTTGAACCAAACCAAAGCGCGAAAAAGATTTCGGGATGGTCAGGATCGTGTTCGGCAATACCTACCCTTTTTGAGTTCTCGTCATAGAGAGAGTACACATTCCAATCAAACGACCGATCTAAAGAACCACGGTACACGTCTCGGCCATTATAATGCCACTCTTCGGCATCATAGTCATCATCATGATCAGCTATATCTTCCGAGGTATCTCGGTAGACGTAGTTGGGTTTTAGAATTGAGTACATTATTCAGTGTCAAGTTATTCAAACTTTACAGTTACACGCACATCGTGACGGGTCATAGACTTTGTTGCAGACCGCGAAAGTTCATGACGCTTCTTCTTAGGTCCATCCGACTCTTTCGTCTCGTGTAGACGCGTCTCCATATCGGCATGAATAGCATCGCGGTTCTTCTCAAGATAATCCAGTACTTCATCTGAAATCGCCCACTCAAAGAAATTGAGTTGACCAACAGTCGTATCCATCTCGCGAAACTTAATACGCTTCCACCGACAGAAAGGATCAAACATCTTCTTGCTGTAGGCCTTCAGGTGAGACTTGTACGACAAGTAAACAATGATATGTTTATTCGTCTTGGACATGTATGAAATGTTATACTTCTTCGCGTAATTGGTCACAAACCAATCAATCAAACGAAGAGATAGGTTAGACTTTCCGCTCAGAATATCACGTACCCGCTCAGAATTCTTGTCATTGTAAAACCGTTCTAGACGATAAAGTACCCACTGTTCCTGGCTTTGTATTTCCATTTACTACACTTCATAACTACCCTGAAAACGGGTTTAATTAAGGTAAGTGTACTGAAATAAATGGACATGGATAAAGTAGAACAAATACTATTTCTTTATGGTCAAGATGATCAGCGCACTGATGCATGGCACACGAAACGTGGCGAGATGTTAACAGCTTCCGAAATTTATAAGGCAGTGAAAGATGCCTCTCCTGCCCTGAAACATGAGATTGTGATGTCAAAACTTATTCCAAGGCCGCCAAATCAAGCTGGATTTGGACCGAAAGCTCTTATGTGGGGAACTAGGTTTGAACCTATTGCCAAGTACATCTATAAGACGTATCTACAAGGAGGAGTTGAGATCGTAGATACAACCTGTATACCCCATCGGGACCATCCGTTCCTTGGTGCGTCTCCCGATGGAATTATTGTCACGGCCGATAAGAATGATTTCCGGTACGGTAAGCTAGTAGAATTCAAGTGCCCTATTTCCCGAGACTTCTCCAACGATACACCTATTCCATCAACATATTATCACCAAATGCAGTTACAGCTGGAGTGTACTGATATGGAAGAGTGTGACTACATTGAGATCAAGTTCAAGGAAGTGACGTATTCTGAGTGGCTGGAGTCTACCGCTCAGTATAAATCTTGGTTTGCGATTGATGAGAGTGGGAAAGTTGTGTATCGCGATATTGAAGATACCCGCGATGTAGCAACTTGGCGTAAAGAGATGATGCCTACTTTGGAAACTGAATGGTGGACTACAGTTTACTGGGTATTTGACAAATACCGGCTTTCAACTGTTCCGCGCGACCGAACATGGCTTTCGTCTAATCTTGATAGCTTTCGTGATATTTGGAATACAGTACAAACTCATAGAGCTGCCGGTACTTTACCAGAACATCCTAAAGAGAAGACAATTCTTACGATCTAATCTTATCCATCCAGTATCCTAATTTCAGTTTATAATAATTAAATTTGCGTGTTGAGAATTCCAATACAGTTTTTTCAAGTAGTTCCTTCGTGACATCCTTCCATTCGTTGACAATCAATACAGGTAAGTCTTCAAACAAATAATTGATTGGCGATGTCTTTACTATGGGAATACTCCCAATGCAAAGAGCCTCCCAAGTGCGATGACAATCAAGACCACCTCCCTGCGGAGATAAGACAAACGCATACTTGGCCTGATTGGTCCAAGACTCTAGGCGAGGAAGAGGTCTGGGTTCGTAAAACACCAGTTCTTTCGGTACATTTTTCATCGCATCAATACGATCATTCCCAAACTTCCGGTTCTGTACCGTGAAATGAAAGTTAGAATAACACCCAATAATTCTCTCAGAAAATGGCTGCTTATTCAACTCCAAAATCTGGTTCTCCTGCTGAAGAGGGGTCATCTTAGGACTCCATGGATGATCCTGGTTTTTGACCGTATGATAATCTAACCCGATAGGAATTCCGGATAGTTTTGGATGGGTGCCAACACAGTTCTGGGCATACCAATGAACAATCTTTTCATTCTCAATAAACTCGGTAAACTGCGTCTCATTACTAAAACAATCATTTGGAACCAGTTCATCGCAATCCCCAGAAACTAGAATGAATTTGTGTGGGATCTTATCAAGTATCTTAGCGAACTCTTTCATAGCACTGGAGCAAACGTATAACGCCGCACCATAGTGTAATTTAGTCCAGTCGTAGCTGAGTAGGGATTTAACGCTTGATATCGGAGTAGATGATTTCGCATCACACGCGCTCAGAATTCCGCGAGAAGATACGTACTGGCACTGTTTCTCAACATTCTCGTCAAATAGAATTAGAGGTGAAATACGAATACGTGCTCCATTCTTTTGAACGGCCTTCAGATGAAAAGGTCTGTGTTCACACTCTTCCTTTTTACTTAAGTCAACGCCCTTCATATCATCCGGACGCATATACGGAAGTGAATCTTCAATCTTTGCGCTGTACTTACAATCAATGAACTTTTCGGGACGGTAAATCGCGAAACCATTAAAGGCAGAATCACATTCTAGAAGTTGGGTTCTGTCTAGCTCTGAAATCTTTTTATGGATATAGTTCTGCATAGGCTCTACCCTTTGTAGCCAACTGTGTGGCCCATAGTGCCAACAACTGAAACGGTAATTGTCAATGGACAGTGCCCATGCGTCATAGTATGAATGTCGGTTAAATGAAACGGCATCCCAGTCGTCGCGAGACAGGACATTTTTGAGAGTTGGAATTACAATTGGGTCAGAACACACATCGTCCATATCCATCATAATAAGATACTTGTAGTCCCGTCCCTTCAAGTAGTTCAAAATTAGATTACGAGCATTACAGATGTTTTCACACCGAACTGATGATTTTCCGTTTGCACGAATAAGTTTGATATCAAACTGGTTACTGAGACGTTCCAGTTCCGAATATGTGTTATCAGTGGATTCATCATATGCAATAACAATTTGGTAACTATCAAATAGTTCGGTAATCTTTCGTATGTTCTGAAATACTGAGTTCAAATACTTCCCAACGTCTCGGACGCATCCCCCAATATACAAGGTACGTTTCTCAATGATCTTCTTAATTCGCGGGAATAGTCCAAGCTCAGACATAACTTTCTTCTTAGCGGCACGAATCGCGTCAATGCGCTGAGACCACCAATCTTCACGAACAGCCTGTTCAACAATACGCATAGATTCTGTAACATCTTCAAGCGGAAGACGTACAAAGGCATTAGGATCAATATGTGTTTCAAGATTTGGACATCCCCAGTAAAAAGGCAGGCATTCGCAAATTAGAGCCTCCCAGATCTTTTCAGTAGCATAATTGAATTCAGAGTTGTTTTCTACTGCTAGAACATACTTGTATTTTGAGTACACATTGTACCGATTATCATCCGGGACTGGGCCAATGTATGACGTAAGTTTATGATAGTTCTCCTTTCCATATACATCAATTGTCTCCATGTCTCGCAAAAACTGGATACGTAAATTATGTCCAACATCATTCGTCTTATGACTCAGAACAATTGCTACCTCATCTTTCTTTGGAGGAAGGTTCACAAGATCGCCTTTCAAAGTCCACTGGGCAGGATTCAGAAAATTGCGATGGGCATTCACGTGTAAGAACTTTTTGGGATCTGGCATTGACCATTCTCTCCAAGTCTTTACTCCCCATGGTTTGGTATCATCGTACACCCAAGGTTCCATCTGAAAAATCATGGTTTTTTTAGGATTGAATGAATCTTCCGTTTGTGGCATGCTGATTATAACCGAGTAATCTTCATCATTTTTCCAAGTCAGTTCAAAATCGTCGGTTGGCATCACTCCAAACTCTTCTGCCATTTTTTGTGGCGACTGCCAGAATCCTAGCATCTTGATCTTAGTTTTGCCAGATGATGGTTTCGTATTTAGTTTCTTGATGTACACTCCATCATTTGGGCCAAAATACACAGACGTGCTTAGAATATTCTTATCAATTTTGCTCTTGAAGAATCCAAGAGTATTGAACCCAGCACAGTTGGGATTCTCAAGTGCTAGACGCTTAGCTTCTTCTAACGGTACACGATTAAAAAATAGATCATCACCAATGTGGTCAAATCCTCGTACGAACTCAAAATTATCGTCGTCATCATCAAGTTCACTAAAATCCATTATGCTGAAATCTTTTTGAACGTCTGTGTCAACATCCTGCCCTTCCTTTTCGTACCACTTAGAAAATATTATATGAGGCCGTAGTTCTGTAGAAGGTAGTTCCTTACACACTTTAATAAGCCAATCAAGTCCTTGTTTAATACCATTTTTAGCAACATAATCAATCATAATTTGTGCACCCTTCTTATTGATTGAGTATGCGAAGAATCCGCCAATGTACAGGTTACGTTGTAACGGAGCAATATCAAAATTAGTATTGTCTTGTACCATATAAATATTCTTAGTAGCTTCTCTGTGTGGAGTAAACATATGATACCCAAGAACTAAGTATTCAAATGAATCAAGACGTGGTTTTAGAGACTCAAACTTCGCTTTAAAGTTATCGGTTAGAGTAATATCATCTTCAAGAATTACATAGTAATCAGTCGTAGTATCATCAATGAGTCGTTTCCACAAATAGAGATGACTGAGCGAAAACCCAAAGAATGAACGACGATTATTGAAATCGTTACCGTAAAAAAGATTCTTGAGTTCCTGTGTAGGTTTTAGGGTCTTGCCATCAACTGCTTCAATAAACTCATATTCAGTTACTCCAGCATCATCTAATACCTTCTTGGTTCGTTCTTTACGGTCAGGGCGGCGCTTCAGATTTACGATTTTTATGGGTACACTTTTACTACTAATGAACTGATCTTCATTGTTTAGGCTATATGCATTCTTTACTGTAGTGTCATTACGCTGAGAGGTAAGACGTCCGATGTGCCGGCAACATACCATATCAAAGAAAGCGGATCTATATCCAGCATTCATCCACTTCTCAGCGTAATCGCCTTCAAAAAAGGTGTTAGGACTATCATAATTTCCGAGCTTTAATATCGTTTCAACATCAATCATACTTGGCCGGAAACTGTAGTGTTTCCAATAATGACAATTCTTGTAAGGAAACTGTCCAATCTTATATTCATGAACCACAAACCCGGGAGATATTGGTGAATGCCCCTGAATTGTTACATCGTCAATTGTTTCAGAGTAACTGCGATTAAATAGAACCTGCTTGATATCCTTTTGAGACTTCAAGAAATTAATAGAATCTTGGACATACGAACGCTTCACGTGAAACAGGAAATCGTCTTCCATATGAATCCAGTACTTGGGTTTCAGTTCATTGAGCTTATTCCAAATAATATTCATGCTTTCGCGATGTCCCTTTTCTTCCGGAGTTTTATGGTAATAATTAATCCAAGGGTACTGCTTCTTCATTTTTAGACGGTCTTCCTTAGATGAATTATCGTCAACACAAAACCAGTAATCAATTTTATCAGCATCCGTCCAATGATTCAGGATAGAATTCACAGTCTCAGTGAACAGATCAAGACGCTTACACGATGTCATAGACAGAAATACTTGATTGGTTGATCTGGCGTTAAACTTGAACTTAGATGGTTTCGTAAGCAGCTGGCGATTCTTCTTAAAGAGTATATTCCACATAACAGTCATTTCTTTCGGTTCGTCCGTGTACTGAATATAGTTGGTGAGCCGATAAAACAAATCAAGTGTATCGGTGTCATCATTTAGTTCGGAAGCACTGAACTTCAGGTTCTTAAATGTTTTAGTTAAGATTTCGGGTTTACAAATATTATTCAGAATGATCTTCTTCCCACACTGATAAGCTAGTTTACGATTATTAGAAAAATAAGCACTTACGCTCGCATTAAACTCAAATACGTCATCGTAAAACTCTCGGAATAAAAACAGTTTATCTCGCGGATCTTTGTTATAGTTCTTGTGCTTCTCATACAGAAGTAGTACTAATGAATGAAGTCCGGCGTCTTTCATCAAATCGGTGGCAAAAATGATACCTTCAGTACGATCAGAATCAAAAGTTTCAGCCTTCAAGAAATACTCAAGTGCTTTTAGAAAGTTTCCTTTAGCCTTGTACTGAAACCCCAACATCAAACATGAATAGTACTTTTCCTGGACCCAATTGTTCAATTTATCGGCAACTAGAGTATACCATTCAATTGCGTCGTCTGGTTTATTTGCGTCCTTAAAACTTTGAGCACAATAGAAAGCATACCTATTCGCAAGTCCGCCGCCAGTCTGTACCTCCTTTTGGAACGCGGCTTTCAGGACCATGGCATCTTTCAAATACTTATCCTTATCACGACTACGTGATCCGGTTTTACCCGAATCAATGTAGTAATTTCCTTCAATGACACCTTCTGAAGGAATACCGTTCTGCAAACTAAGGTACTCGTGTAGGACACCAACAAATTTCGTTGGTTTGTGGGCCGTAACGATAAGAGGACGATAGTATGTGAACCCGGATCCAAACTTCAACTTATAAAAATCTTGAGTCAGCTTAGGGATCTTGATTGTACCGTGAATTGTGTCATCGGCGTCAAAAATAAAAATATAGTCAGCCTTCTTGAAAGCCCCCTGGAGTGCTAGAGTACGGTTGTACCCAAAATCACGCCATTCGTGCTGTAGAAGTTCTCCTTGAATTCCTTTTGCTTTAAAAAAGTCTGTAATGATTTCGCGAGTCTTGTCTGTAGAACCTGTATCGCAGATCACCCAATAAGAAAAGGTAATCTGATTCACTAGTCGTTCCAAAGTTTGTCCAATTACGTGTTCTTCGTCTTTCACAATCATATTGAGACATAGCGTACTCATTTGATTAACCACCCTTTGAATGCTTAAGTTGTTTTCAGAAGGGGACATACGATGTCCAAGCATTAACGCGGTAAGGAGTCTCTACACCCGGAGGAACCTGAGGGGGAGGGTTAGTTGGCTTAAAATTATTGGTGGTCTGTTCATAGTTAGACACACGAGTCCGATCAGTCTTCTTATCGTTGGTCTTATCTAAAAACGCAACTTCAAATCCCTCATGAGACTTGTAGATAACGTATGCAACAACTGCTATACCAACCAATATCGCGACAAAAGCCCAGTTGTCCTTCATTTACATATCTACGGCGTAAAAATGGAATGGCGTTTTCGTAGTTAACACATAATAAAGGAATGGACGACCGAGCGATCAAAACACTCAAGGAAATGCTCATTGATCGTGGGATTAAGGGTGACGTTATGGATCCCGTGACTCCTGCTATGGATGAGACTCATATGTACAACTTTGGAGGGGTTCTGATTGTCTACAGTACTAAGAATCGCATTGCCACTATTACTCCATTTGTTGAGTTCGCTAAAGAAAATGGGTTCAACTCAAGCATGATCATTATTACGGAAACAGTATTGAGTGAACGTGTTATGGCAACCCTGGTTAACCACAACTTAAATCGTGAGAACAAGTTTGTTCAGGTGTTTCTTCTGGCAAGTTTGTACTTCAATATTTCTAAGCATCATCTAGTCCCGAAGCATCGGTTACTGGATGATAAGGAGAAGTCGGAACTAGCCAAGACGTTCCCAACCCTGATGAACCTACCTCATATTCTAAGTCAGGACCCGATGGCAAAGTACCTTGGTGCGCGACCAGGAGATATTGTTGAAGTTACTGGAATGTGCGATACGTCGGCCGAGAATAAGCGCTGGCGAATTTGTGTCGCGGAAACAACAAATGGATAACCAGTTTGAGACTCTATCTCGTAGTTATCATGATAACTACATTGAGTACGCGACAACTGGAAACAGTACCTACAAGACTGCGTATGAGTCGGCGGAAGAGGGACTACAGTCAATTATTAATTCGCTGAAGTCACAAGTTGATACGAATACCCAAAACATTAAGGATACTATGGGTGGAAATGCCAAGGCTCTTTTTGCCGATAAGCAAGCCGCTCTTCGGGGCATTGGCGTAGGGATACATAAAGAAAAGGATCGCGTAAAGGAAGCTCAGATGCGGTTACCTCCTCCTCCACACCCAGTATCCTACCAGTCTCAGTACATGATCATTGGTGGACTTCTCGTAACTACCTTGATCCTACAATTTTTCTAAATCCACCAGTAACCTCTTTTACGATATTCGTGGACCATGAAGCGCGAATAGCTAACATAATAACTGAGAGGCACAGAATACAGAGTGCAACTAGGTAAATATTGTAAGCCGAAATAGCTGACATGAGTTTACTTGAAGTCGTAGCCTCAATCATCTTAAGTGTCTGAAGTTTGTCCATAGACTGCTTCAGGGTCTGATAATCCTGCTGGTACTTTATGAGATCAGCAGTGAGCTGATCAACTGTAGCCGTATCTATATCCGAAGTACCCTTATTCAGTTTTCCTACAATATCCCGAATCGCATCAGACATGTTCTGATTCAGGGTAAGAACCTTCTGAATGAGTGTATTCTGGGCTGCCGGGTCAGGTTCCCGAATAGCTGCAGTAATTGTTGAAGAGTACTGGGCTTTCAGAGAATCATACTGCGTCTGAAAGTTTTGGAGATCCGTCTTCCTTGAATCATCAAACACTTGGATATCCATTACTTTTCTCTGACACTAAATAAATGCCAACTACTGTAGGAGTCAACAAAGGCGCTACAGCTGCAAACGGTGGAAAGGGACCCGCTACTGATTATTCTATGCTTCTGGAGATGAAGCGCCGCGCCATCCTCGCGAAAGGTCAGATGGTAAAGCAGAATATGCCCCTCAGCGATCGGCCGATGACGCGTGGATTTGAGGAAGGCCCAGTTACTGCTCGTCTTCACTTACGTGGAGCATTCAAGAACTTTCTCAAGTTCTAAAATAACCAGAACTTTATACTGCCAATTGAATAATGACGGATTTTCAGTCCGCTTTTGATAAAAATACGAGTGGTATTAATACCACAATAACAACCCAGCTATCTTCGGTCCAACAATGGGCGAATATACCTGGTGCTCTAGTCAAGGCTTCGTCATCGGCTGCTGGATACCTTTGGGGCTTTAACTCCGTAAACAAAGTTTGGGTTTGCCAGCAGCCATGCACTGGTTCTTGGTCACAGGTAGATTTAACTAAACTAGCGCCTCCGCAGCCTTCATCTGTAGGGTACATGTCCGGCCCATGGATTGCTGGCAATATTCCAATTACAAAGGTTGATAAGGATGACCAAGGTAATCCGGTATATATCTCATATGAGAGTCCTTACACCAAAATGGTCAACTCTGCTGGATTAGCAAAGTATTACACTGGTCCACTAGCAAACTATTCTTCGGTGAATTGGCCCAGTTACAGCGCAACTCCTCCTGGAGCGTATAAGTTAACTCTCAACCCTACTCAGAGCTCTCCTCCGGTAACAACTCTTGATATTGCTACAGATGAAACGAATGTATATCTATTATTTACGAGTGGTGCGGATACAGCAGTAGCCACCAAGACTGCCAATAATCAGACTGACTGGTCAGTTGTTAAAGTAAGCACTCCAACATTCGTACCCACTAACCTTTTTTCAACTCATACCTATTTATGGTTACAGGGAGCATCAAACCAGAAGGTCAAGTTACCTAAACCCGTAAATATGTCTAACTCAATGCCAGTGGCAGACATCACTGTTAAGATTACATCGGCTAGTTCAAGCGCGCTATACGGTATTGATGCTACCGGAAATGCTATGAAGTCTGATGAGACACTGCAGTCTGGTTGGGCACCAGTAGCTGGTCTAGCGGGAGTACAGGTAGGATCTTTAGTTGGTGATCTTGATCAGACTGGCTTATTTGTTGTGAACGGATCCGGAGTCACAGAGTGTGAAGGGGACTGTTCCGCAAAACATATATCTCCAGTCAATACTCAGGGATATTTGCCTCTATACATGACCGGAGACCCGTCTACCCAACAGTTGTGGATGACGTCGTCTACATCCGGAAGCGTCGGAAATATCTTTAATCGTGTAGCTAACCCTGATTTCTCATCAATTTTGAATTCTATTACGCCATTAGATAAGAATCGTGATACGGTTGTTACTGACGTGACGAAGGATTACAACAAGCAGACTCAGGTCATGACAGTGAATAAGCAGATCTCAGATTTCCAGACAATGTTTAATCAGTTATTTGGCGATGCTACTAAGGCTACCGAAGAGACAAATACTCAAATCAGTAAAGTAGAATCACAGCTAGCAGTTGAGAAGTCTGATCTGAAGCTGATTAAGAATGTACAGCCGATGCTTCAGAAATTCGTATTAACACTGACTGTTGCCGCACTGATTTATGCCGTTTTCCCATTTATTGGTTGGTGGGTACATGCGATAGTACTTGTAGTACTCTGTATCGGAATTTACCTCTCTTTAAATAATGACATCACTCTTTCCGGGTTGTGGTCCAGACTGCCTTAAAGAAAAGAAACTAAAGGCTCTGAAGGCCGCTATGGACTCAGATCCTGGTAATAAGCAGGCGAAGATTGATTACTATACTGCTCTGAACGGACCCGAATGGTTACAGGATAAGAAAGACAAGGAGGCTAAAAGCCATGTTGAGCCTGTATTGACTGGGTACCGTGATAAGTATGATGGACTCAATGCTCAGCTTAAATCCCAGTCCCAGTTTTCTGGACTTGCCGAGTCTTTGAAATCCGACGGGGGTATGCCGTACTTAGAAAAGGATTACGAAGAAGAGAAGTCTAAAGCCGATGTTCTGAATCGGTTATGGGAACTATCGGGAAAGCCAACTACACATGTAACCGATTTTTTCGGATTACTTCTCAACATTCTTATCCTTGTTTTGGGTATTGGCGTTGTATGGCTAGGATACACGAAATATAAGAAGCACACATCTCCTCCGCCTTCATTTTTAGGAGGAAATCGTCTCCGTAAAAACTAATGGAGATCCAGTATATCTTCCTTGCTATTCTTGTTTTCATAATGTATGGGTTCACCGTATGGTACTCATCCATTGAAGGATTTGAGGATGGAAAGACTGAGGAACTACATGATGCCGATATTTATGATGATACATACGCTTCCATCTACGATTCGCTGTGGAATTCCAACGAGCGTATCAAGTACGAAGAGGTGTCAATGCAGGATATCTGTTTAGCTGAACGGGAAACAAATGCAGTGCGCGTACTGGATATGTGCTGCGGAACAGCGACCCACGCATCCTTCTTTCGGGATTTGGGAGTATCGTATATTGGCGTAGATACCTCAGATGCTATGCTGGCCAAAGCTCGCGAGAAGTGCTCTTCCGGAAAGTTCAATAAGGGCGACGTGACTCTTCCTCAGCTTTATTCTCCCAAATCGTTCAGTCACTGTTTGCTACTAGGGTTCTCTATTTACATGTTCCAGAATCCTCGGGTCTTATCGGATAACGCTTACCAGTGGCTCCAGCCTGGTGGGTTCTTTGTAGTACACCTAGTTGATCCCGATAAGTTTGATCCGCTACACGACCTGTCATCACCATTTGCCGCCTTCTCGTTACAGAAGTACAACGTTGAGCGTCAGACTGAGTCTATCGTCTACTTTGATAAGTTCAAGTACTCTGGAAAACTCCTGAAGAAGAAGAACGAAGATGATGCTTCGTACGATGAAGTTTTCTCGTACTATGACCCCGCAGATAACAAGGGCATCAAGTATCGCGAGAACAAGCTCAGCTTAAACATGCCTTCTAAGGAACGTATGATTGATATTATCAAGACTTCAGGGTTTCAGCACGTAGAGAGCGTAGACTTGACTCGTTGCGGTAAGGAATATCAGTATCTCGTATATTTTACTAAGTAGTAATAATGTCTCAGATAGAGCTGAGAGTCCTGAAACAGGGAGTAGAAACGCCACAAGTAATTTCGGCTTCTTTCTTTACCATGAAAGATGCATATCGTCTATTTGAAAAGTATACATCCCATTTGAAAACATTTTGTAGAATAACAAATATTCCTGGATTCTGTACTCGTATTTATACAGACGATACGGGTAAAGACATAGCCCTCCAAGTCGCTTCAAAGTACCCTCATGTCAGTGTGATACACTTCAATTGCCCAGCGTTTCGCGAAGAGGATGGACATGTAGGTACATTTGGAACAATGGTTAGATTTCTTCCCTTGTTTGAAGAATTAGAGTTGGTATGGGTATCAGACATTGATGTTCCTGAAGATTATTTAAATCCTAACCGGATTAAGAATATGGATAATGCTGGAGCTCAATTATCGTTTATGACCATGTTGTGTTACCAAAATAAACCATACGGTCGCCAGTATACAGTCTTAGCCGGAACTATTATTTCACGTATTCAGTTTCCTAAACAAATCTTAACCAAATTTTTAAATAAGGTTTTAGAAGGTGGGTTTCACGATATTATTGAAGAGCTGAACGAAACTAACAAGATACGAAAGAAAGTTCCGTCAAAATTTCCTTACGGAACTGATGAAATATTTACGAATACTAGTTTTTACAATTCACTTATACGACATAATATTAAATGTCTGGTAACAAAGTATTATGAACGCGCTGGTATATATTTAGCTTTCAATGGGCTACTAAGTAAAAAAGAAGAGGAACTGTTTTCTCAATATTATCATACACTGAAAACAGGATATATCCCACAAATAAAACACATTTTTAAGACACGACTACCTCAACTTGTACCGAAATATCCGTGCTTACAGGAAGTTCTGGATATTTTACCAGAGCTAAGAAATTCAATGACAAAGACATACGTTGTACAAGGAAAAGAATTGAACTGATCGCAAGATAATGAACGTCGTTGTATCTGACGGCCGAACAGTTATGGATTTCCAAAAATTTACTTTCTCTGGACATTTGCGGACACACGTCTACAAAGTTCTGGACGAGAACATTAAATTAGGTCATGCCGATTACGCAGGATATTGGACGTTAGAACTTTTATGTTCAGGTCTCGTTCATTCGTTATGGCAAACCCTATTTGAATCTTCGGCTCGGCATATTAACCGCGCAGCTCCTAATGTGTTTCTGTACTTAGTTCAGGCATACGAGAAGTTTGCCCCTTATGAAGGCCAATATTCCTTAATGGCTATGACCGATATGCGTAACAATATTCCGGCCCGTCAAATGGTATGTGAGGCAGCAGCTACTGTAGCCTTAACTCGTAAAAACAAACTGTCTTCATTGCCTACAATTAAACCTGAACATGATTTCCAGCAAGTAACTGTGACCGAGAACTTGAAGGCTCCATCCTCCAATTACGTTCGGCATTTACTAAAAGAAGATGATCCTCTAGACCTGTACGTGTCTCTGAATGAATTGGCTTACTGTTTACGCCCCGAGTCCCGGGATTTTACGCGAGCACTTTACTGGATTTCATGGATCTTGAAGTTCTGTAGTGTATTCAAGCAGACCAATAAACGCAATTTAGAATGCTCATATCGTCCAAATCCGTACATTGATGGAGTACACGGACGTCATGTGGTTTGGATATTTTGGGATGTTGTCCAGTATGCTGCCAGATCATCTCCTCAAGCAGGAGTTCTGTCTCCCTATATTGATGCGCTCTACAAACTTCATTGCTTACGATGGAACCCGAGCGTCATGAAATCTCGCTTATGTTTCCTGACCTGCGCATGTCTCTTTATTTGCGAAAGCAATACATTAGATATCCACTATCCGGTTCCACAAGATATTATCACGGTAAAAGGAATTGTTGAAAATATCCCGGAGTGGATAAAATCAATTATCCAAACTCAGAAGACATTTTCTACGTAACACATAAATGTTCGGAAAGAAGTTTGTACACTGCGCCGTTCTGGCTGGTCTGTTCTTTGTCCTTAGCTCGCCGATGACGTACGGTCTAGTTGACCGTGCAGTAAGCACGGTTGTTGGTCTAGTATCACCACACTCAGTTGAGTCTCTGCGTGTGATTATGGGCGGATGCCCGACGACGTACGGTATCGCAGTTCACTCAGTAGTATTTGGCCTTGTAGCCTACTACTTACTCCACAGCGGTGCGTAAAACGAAAACGTTTAAATCCTAGATCCCAAGACTAAGAATGAAGATTTTAGTCTTTGATACAGAGACCACAGGTCTTCCAAATGATATGAGTTTATCAGCTGTTCAATCTCCCAACAACTGGCCACATCTAGTGTCCATTTCTTGGGCTGTTCTAGATTCAGAGTCTAATTCAGTAATGAAGACACATTGTTATATTGTGAAGCCCGGTAAATGGACAATCCCTGAAGAAGCGTCGCGTATTCACGGAGTCACACAGGCTAAAGCTATGGAGTTCGGAATCCCGCTTCGTGATGTTATGGAAGCATTTAATGGTGAACAGTGCGACGTAATGGTAGCTCACAATTTAAAGTTTGATCTGAATGTTGTCCTGAACGCGATTATTTGGGATTTGGGTATTCCCTTCAAGGGATTCGTAAAGCGTAAATTCTGTACCATGGAAATCGGTACGCCAATGTGTAAGATTCCGGGTCGGTACGGTTATAAGTACCCAAAACTTAAGGAATTATACGAGAACGTCATGGGTCATCCGCCAAAAGCGGAACAGCTCCATAATGCTCTATTTGACACGCTGTATCTCTGTGAAATTATCCAGAAATCGTATGAAATACGGATTCAAATGGGACTAACTCCAGTACATATAAACAATGCGAATCAAGCGGTACAACGGTCGCAAGGTCCCATTCAAGCTGCCGGCCATACGGGAAACAAAGGAGGCTCAAGTTCTGTGGTGCGATGATGGGTGGGCATACATTCCCCAAATGAAGATCCGCAGGGCATTTGAAACGACCGATAGAGATTTCATGGAGTATTCCGAACAGTCATGGGATGGTCTAGTGCCTGCAAAGGTTCAATACGAAGAGAAGGTCCTGTACACGATTTATAATCATAAGAAGATGTGGATGGAAGTCGGAAACCAGTACTCTGAACTGTACGTTATAGACGAGGTCTGAAAAAACTATCCGTTCAACAAATGATCGCTCTAGACGTTCTTTATATCGCTCTAGCAACAATCTGTGTTTTAGCCATACTACAGATTTTTGCTTATGTGGCAACTCGGGTTCTGTACCCTCCAGAGCCGCAGATCATTTACCGGAACGTTCCCGTCCAAATGACGCAGCAGGCGCCTCCGCCACCGCCACCAGTTCACTCGCCATTTTTACAGCAGGGTCCGCCCCAGCAGATGAAAAACGAACCTACTTTAACTCATCCAACTCAGGAAATAAAACTACCAGAGTATGAGCCGCGCAACTCAACTTCAGACTCTATACGCGTGGACACCCAGCTCCCGGCTGGTCTTCAAACGGTCAATCCCCGAGACCTGCCTTAAAACTTTTCGCGTCCCTCAAACTACTGGAACTTCAGGATGGATCATATTCACTTACGAAAACGCCATTCCCGTGTGTCTTTGGATGACCGCACAGGAGTGTCGTCGTATTCCGTGTATTGTGGACGAACGTATTTGTGGGGACACATTCCTCCGAGCTGAGAAAATGGGGCCTTACGAATTTGTGATTTCCGATATCTTTATCTTCAATTCTAATTGCGTGTTTGCTTGCTCTACATTTGAACAGCGGTATCATTGGCTGAAAGATCTTATGGATACGTTTATTTATCCTACTAAGTTCACAGCCCAGTTCATCCATAAGAAGGATCTGAATAAGACTCATAAGATCCGAGGGTATGAAGAACATCCCAATGAGCCAGGTAAGCATGGATACTTCAGCGATTCGGATGATAGACAGGATATTGTGAAACTTCCGATCCCGGATTGTTATGAAGTTGCGGGTAGTGGGTATCTCAAAGTCCCCGATCTAAAAACGTCTGTATTCTTGCGTTCTAAAGGATCTTCATTCAAGCTCAAGTGTTCTAAGAACGATGATGGATCCTGGACAGTTCTGGAAAACATTCCTTCCATAGAGTAAATGGCTCGTAAGGGTACTAAGAAACAGGCTACTCGCCGCCGTAAGATGCGTGGGGGATACTATGGTGCCACGGGAGCTATTGCACCGGGTGCTATGGAGTGGGGTCGCAGCTCCGAGATGGGTGATTTCGTAGCCAACTCTACTCGCGCAGGCAATAATGCCGTTCTGGGCGCGGGTCGTAAGCGCAAGGGAGGTAAGAAGTCACGTAAGACTCGTCGCCGCCACCGTAAGATGCGTGGAGGTGAGAAGTATGGCGTTACTTCGGCCGGCTTTTTAGGCGATGGTGTTGCGGGCATGGCCAACATCCATGCTGTCACGACGAACCATAATCTAAATAACTCTGCTAAGTTTGGAGCGTTCAATGACCTAGGTGCCAAGCCTGGTTCTACCTTCTGAAACTTTGTCAAGGCTGTATAAATAATGGACACACTGATTGCCGCTATACTTTTTGCCGTGGTGGCGGTTTTTCTGTACCAGCGTCATCTGACGACGATGATTGCGTGGGTTATTTTGGGATACATTCTTGCGTTCCATCTTGGACATCACCTCAGCCACACGTTCTCAATTGTGGTAGGAATCATCCTCGTATACCTGATCACTATGATCACGAACAAGTCGTTTGAGGGCTTTGAGGATAAGGAGGAGAAGGAAGAGAAGCACGAGAAGGGTAAGGGATCTGCTAAGCACGACGATCCTGAGCCGGCCCCTCCTAAGACGTCTGACCCGCATGTAGATGTAGGTACCACGATTCTGCACGCCTACCGTAATCTGACGCCGGAGCAGATTGGTGGAATGCGTCGCGATACCAAGGAGCTGATGACGCTTCAGAAAGAGCTGATGGGATCTCTGTCTGAGATGAAGCCTGCGATTGAGCAGGGCGCTCAGCTGTTAGGTACGTTCAGTCAGTTCTTCGGCAAGAACGAGCAGTTATAAATGCGCTGCATTCCATCAGCGTAAACGTAGGCATGATACGTAGGATCATTCGTAGAAATAAAAGGACCACCAATGGACCGGACAATATCCATCCATTCGTGAATCTCGCTCTTCAGAATCTGGAAGTATATCCAGTCATTCCACAAACTAATAGTCTTGTACAGCCCCATCATCGTGAAAATAGACGGAGCTTCTCCGTAGTACAATGCGGTCAATAATGTTATTAGAGGACTTATGACCATATCAACCCAAATCATTATGCGCTCAAGTAGGCTATCCTTCGTGAAAACTTTGTTCATCTGAACAAATTCTTCAGCAGTTTCAAAGTAGTCGTTATCGGTTAATAGTGTGCGGGCAAGTAATTTACTCGTCATCCGAGTCTTCAGTGTTTGGTTCGGGGGAATCATCTATTACAAATCCAGATGAAGGAAAATCCGTCATTTCTAACGTCTTGGAATCAAGGTACTGCCACGTCACATTCTCCGTATTGAGCACCTCATTCAGCCAGTCAGGCGTCACGGTAACTCCAAACTCTACGTTATCATTGACCTCATTCGTGTAATCAACAACTACACCATCCTCCTTCTTTACGCCAATCCAGACCCAGGGAAGAGATGTTACGGGAACGGTGGGAGATTCTCCCTTCTCCGGAGAAAACAGGATCTTATCAATTCGTCGGCAGCAGTGGAAGATCTGATGATACAGCCAGGCAACAAAGAGCATTTACTTTAGTACGTAGAATCTTGTGAAAGCGGCAGAGCGCCAACCTCATCCTTCAGAGTAGACACTAGACGATCGCGGTTCTTCAGGTTATCGCCAGTGAGTGAAGCGAATCCCTCGCGCATCGCAAGACCTACCTCGCGATCAATACCCAGGCCCAGAGAGATAGACGTCGCAAGAGCCACCATAATGAACGGCGTCGCGACAATCGCCCAAGAGACTACGCCTAGATCAACCGAGCACAGGGCATCCAGGATCACAACACCGGCTAGACCCATTACGACCTTCGCAGCGGCCGTCACGAACAATCCCAGTGAAAGATCAAGGCCCACATGTACAACGATGTACAGGAGGTACAGCATGGCGGGAGGGCAGAGCGCATCAATGAAACGCATCTTCAGGTTATTTACATTGATACAACAAAAATGAACAGCCACATCCAGACAATTATAGAATTGACCGGATGCTCGGAGGATGACGCGATGCGAGTATACGCTGAAACAAATAACGTAGAAGATGCGGTAGACAAGCTATTGCCTACTACGAAGAACGATTCACGAAAGTATTATAATTCTGTTAAGCCCGTCAGAGTATATACAGAAGAGGAAAAGCAGATCAAGATTCTACGAGATACACTGAAGAAGATGGATGATGAACGTCTTACTTCGTCAGATCCACGCGGCTTCGCGGGACGAGCCGTGCCGAAAACCCTCCCCGAAGGAACGGCTCAACAAAGTAATTATGGTCAGGAATGTCAGCAACTCGTTCCTCAATTAGAGGCTCAAATACCGGAAATTGTTTGTCTGTTACCGTCTGAATACTCTTCCGATTCGCAGTTGAATGGCCAAACATAACACGACTCTGATCATCAATACCCTCAATGCTTCCCATACCTAAGTTGGGAGTGGTAGCAAACGGGCGAGCAAACACCTGCTTGGGTCCCTTCATACGAGCAGTACCTGGAGCTCCGAACAGTAGCTCAGACTGAGTATCAATTGCACACCCACCCTCAGGGGAGTTACCGTAATTGCCCATAGGAACTAGACCTGGGATAGAAGCAGCAACAGCCCAGTCATTTCCGCATCCAGAAGGAGCGGCTGCCTTTAGACCGGCGGTATTGGCCTCGTTATGTACGACATCACGCGAAGCCTGTCCTTGGCGAGTGCTTGCAAACATGAATGGTAGTCCATAGTTAGACGACATCTTATTACTATAAAACGAATTTAACTGAGCAGAACTTATTCACTTTTTAAATTTAAGTTTGTACCGTTTACCTCCCTTTATTTCGGTTTGAATAAGATCCCATAATAATTGTTTTCCAACTTTGGGAGGCCAACCTGCAAGGGGTTGATCGTAAACATAAAATGAAATACTCCGTAAATTTTGATTTATTTTAGCAAAATCTTCCATATACTTTTGAGCAGTCGTACCAGGTTTAATTCCATATTTAGGGTCAGTCTTTAGTATGTCAAATGCCTGGATAAACTTTCCTACTGCATCGTTATTTCCATTAAGTAATTCCATCGCGCGTATAAAGCATATTTGGTTGTTCCAAACAAGCTTTTTAAAGTTTTCTCCATCTATCTTGCGTGTCTGGTCAACTTGAACAAGTCCGCCTGTATGACCAATAGCGCATAATAATGCAAACATCTGACAAAAACCCTGAGTACCTTTGGCCTGTAAATCCACGTAAGGATCTATAACTGCCCCAGCTTCAGTTATAGCTTTATAATGGGTAGTTCTAGTAGCTTTAAAGAATACGACTTTTTGTCCAGGAGAAACCGCTGGCACTCCTTGCCCAGGCATTGCTACTAAATGAACGCCTAATCCATAACACAATGATTCATATGCACTTGATGTTGGGTCATTCCCTAGAACAGGAGGATAGTATGCAAACATTATAGCAGCAAACACAGACTGAAATGCCTCGTACTGACTTTCAGTGCCTTTTGGAAGCACACATAAAGAAAGATTTGGTTCGTAGTGAGCCATTATAAAAAACGAAACTTTAATTATTTAATTAGTGTAGACCAACTATGTTACTCCAACCGTGCGATTGGTTGGAGAATGATGCGAATTTCAAGTATGTTGTTGATGTGTTTGGTAGACTGGATGACGATCGCGTCGCAAAAGTCCGGCTTACTGGATTCCAGCCGTATTTCTACCTGAAGTCTGTGGAAGGTGAAACTTCTCAGAATGTTCAGTCGTCTATTGAGACGGCTTGGGGTAAGCCTATGCGAGGAATGAAGATCTCACAGGAGTTTAAGCTAGATGCTATGCGTGGATTCAGTGGCCTGAAGCCAATCAAAGTTTGGAAGCTCGTGTTTCCGGCCATTTGGATGTTCAAGACTGCTCTAAAAACTCTGAAGGATGGGATGAAGATCGGAGATCGTAAGATTCGGCTAGAAGATATCTACGAAGCCAATCTTCCGCCATTCATTCGGCTGTTCCACGAACTGGACATTTCTCCTGCTTCGCCTATTTCGTTTGAGGGAGATGAAGAAGAACCCGACGAAGATGAGAATGTGGATGTAGCATTCACGGTAAACTACAAGGAAATTGAGCCAAAGCCAAATGCCTCTATTCCTCTGTATGCAGCAGCCTATGATATTGAGACCTACTCAGCATCAGGGAACTTCCCAGTCTCTTCAAATCCCGAAGATGAGATTATCCAGATTGGCGTGAGCTTTCGGTACACAGACGACATGCTGACGTCTTATAAGCGTATTGTGTTTGTGTCAGGCACTTGTTCACCTTCAAAGGACGATACGGTAACGTTCGTAAGTTGTACGAACGAGAAGAACCTTCTGGAGAAGTTCCAGGAATGTATTCGGTTTGAGAATCCCGATATTCTTGCGGGCTATAACACGTTTGGTTTTGATGACGGGTATATTGCCGACCGGGCCGAGTATCGTAATCTGACTTTGCGACTTGGTCGGGTTGAGAATAAGTGGAAGAATGCCGAGTGTGCCCCTACCGTCAAGAAGACGTTTGAGCTGGCGTCTGGTAAGTTTGCAGTTCGGTATTTGGAGGTAGATGGGCGTCTGGCAATTGATCTGCTTTTGAGCGTCCGGCGCGAACAGAATTTGGATTCGTATAAACTTGATAGTGTAGCCAACACTTTCCTGCGCGACAAGGTTACGAATATCGTGGCTCTGTCGGCAACACAATACGAAATTCATACTAAGACAACACGTGGCTTGTTCAAGGGCAATTTGGTTCGGTTTGATATCATGACTAATACTACGAACCCTTATCGTGAAGGCAAAAAGTTCTACGTTTCAGAAGTTGGTGCAAGGAGTTTTATTGTAGACTCAGGAGACGAACCTCTATTTGATGACCTGTCGGCTGATGACAGGAAGAAGATGGAGTGGTGTTTTGGTAAGGACGACACGACTGCCCAAGAGATGTTCGCATCTCATCGCGGATCTGCGGATGATCGGGCCGTCATTGCTAAGTACTGTATCCAGGACTGTGATCTAGTTCTGACTCTGATGGCTAAGCTGGATACGTTGGTAAACGCTCGCGGAATGTCTGACGTATGTCGTGTACCAATCCAGTACATCTTCCTACGAGGACAGGGAATCAAGATTTACTCGGCGGTTGTATACAATGCTTCTAAGCGTAATCAGATCATCATGACGCAGGAAGGATTAGAAGGCAACTCGTCGTACGAAGGTGCGATCGTCCTGCCTCCTAAGATTGGAATGTACCTAGACCAACCTATTCCAGTTTTGGATTTCAATTCTCTTTATCCTTCCAACATGATCGCATACAATTTATCGCCAGATACGCTAGTCTATGTCAAGACCTTCTCGGCTTCTGGGAAGAAGCTCAAGCATGAAGGTCCGGATGGAGCTGACCTGATTGCCGAAGGGTACACGATTGATGAAGTGTCGTACGATACGTTTGGAGACGATAAGGTTCCTAATGGACGTATTACTTGTGGATACGTTCAGCCAACATCTGATCCTCGTACTATAGGCGTTCTGCCTATGACGCTAGACCTCCTTCTGAAGAAGCGTAAGGAGACGCGTAAGTTGATGGAGACAATTGATGATGACGCCCAAAAATCAGTACTGAATGGTCTTCAGCTGGCGTACAAGGTTGTAGCCAATTCAGTGTATGGTCAGTGCGGTTCGCGCACCTCACCTATCCGGCGTCTGGAGGTTGCGGCATGCACGACTGCTGTAGGTCGTCAGAAGATTTATGATGCTAAGAAGATCGTAGAGACCGAGTTTGGCGGCGAGGTGATTTATGGCGACACAGATTCAATCTTCGTCAAGTTTGCTACCAAAGATCTGGCTGAGAGTATTGAATTAGGTAAGAAAGCCGCTGAGCGAATTACAGCTTCAGGTCGTAAGGCGCACAAGATTGAGTATGAGAAAACGTTCTTCCCATTCATTCTGTTCTGTCGTAAGCGGTACGTAGGTATGATGTACGAGGACGATGTCACAAAGTGTAAGCGCAAGACTATGGGCGTCGCACTGAAGCGACGCGATAACGCTCCTATCGTGAAGGATATTTTCGGAGGAGCATTAGATTCTCTCATGGAGCACCGAAACATCAAGACAGCCGAGAAATTGGTGAAGAAAATGCTACTTGAAGTACTTGAAGATAAGTTCCCTTTAGAAAAGTACATAGTCTCCAAGCAGCTTCGCGATGATTACAAGAATCCAGAACAGATTGCCCATCGTGTTCTGGCCGACCGAATGGAGGAACGCGATGCCGGTAACAAGCCACAGGTAGGTGATAGGTTGGCGTATGTGTATGTGGCTGAGAATGCCGGTAAAGGAAAACAGGGCGATAAGATTGAGAACGTAGATTACGTTCGGGAGAAGAAGCTTCACGTAGATACTCCATTCTACATATCTAATCAAATCCAAAATCCAGTGGCTCAACTGTTTGCGTTGGCTATTGAACAGCTGGATGGGTACAAGAAGCGAGACTACAACAAGTTTTACGAAGAGTACCGTGAAACTTTAGATGAAGAGGAAGCAACTCTAAAGGTCCTGAAACTGAAAGAGAAAGATCTGGATGGATTATTGTTTCTTGGCTCGCCAGAACTTTCAAAGATAGTAAGAAAGAGGGGACATTCTCTCGTAAAAGGTCCAATGGATATGTTTCTAAAACGCTAAGTGGTTTTCAAAGACTTCAGTAATAAATGTAAATGGAAGAGTGTGTACTTGACATTCTTCGTGAGATGATGAGGGCGCGTGTAGAATTTCTTACAAACGATAGTATTCGGGCAATCAATTTTCCTGCCAGGACTACACTGATTGGCCGATTTTTAAATACCGAGCAACTGATTTTGGAAACCATTAATCGTATGCATACTACTCGGATTTACGGTGATTTCACTCAGGCTCTTCTTACGGTAACTCTTCCAGGAGCAGCTGGTGGAGTGGCTCGTAATTTTTCCGATCCTGTTCCGGTGACTGCGTCTACAAATCAGATCAATGCCGGTCTAGAAACTATTCAGTCGGCTTCTTCGCCTTGCGCGATTTGCCAGGAGACGATTTCTTCGGGAGGGGCACGGATTCGGGCTTGTCAGCACGAGTATCATCGGGCTTGCATCGTAAACTGGTTTTCAATGAGTGTCCGGTGTCCAGTCTGTCGGCACGATATTCGTGAAACGGGTCCGGAAGCCCAAACATCAACTGCCGCATTAAGAACTGCCGCTCCACTGCCAAGCCAGTCGGAGGGCTCACAAAGCGCGGAATAATATCCGATTCTCCATACTGCATTCGGTGAAGCATTCGTCTCACGTCATGGTTACAATCTTTCATTAAATTGGTGATATCTTGGTCTGGAAAAAACATTTGTAGATCTGTAGCTCTAGGCGGAAAACACCGTAAGTTATCTATATGCTCAGCATTCCGCTTGAAAATAGTTGGTAGTTCATTTCCTGTACAAATAATTGGAACTTTTCGGGTAGGATCTTTTATCCATTCAATAATCTTATTTTGGGCGTGGGGGTCAGAACCGTCTACTTCGTCCAAGATCACGCACGTCTTACGCGTTGTCTCTCCACGAATGAATGAGTGTATATTCACGGCCGATCGGCAAGCATCCTTTATTTTTTCCACATCTTCAAAGCTCCTGATTGAGCGAGACGCATTAATTTCTAAAGCGTCAAACCCGTATGTACGAGCAGCAGACAATGCTAGTGTCGTCTTACCTATTCCAGGAGGGCCAGAAAGCATAATAGACTTACGAAAATTACCAGATTCAAGGTACTTTCGTAAGGATTCCTTTTCCTCGCGATATCCGATAACATCATTCAATGTGTTAGGTCTAAAAACTTCAGCATACATTACTTGTCTATTTTGAAACAATCTAAACGTATTCTCACTACTAACAGTGCGCATATAAGATAGTGGTTAATCCCAGGCTCTTATAAGGCCTGTACCCGAGTTCAATTCTCGGTATGCGCATCAAGGGCAGTTTGCCGGCCAATCAGTTCCACAAGTATGTGCTAAATTGCACTTGGCTTCTGGGGTCTGAAGTGTCGGAGTCTTAGGATCAAATGGGGTACAAGTCGTTGGGTACTGAGGCTCACACTTTCCACTTAAGGGATCTAGTAGCCACTTATCAGGACATGGAGAACCCTTTCCGGCCGGGATGACCATCTGAGGGTTTACAATGTACTTATACAACGCCAAAAGGACGACAGTCACAACAACTGCTACAAGTATAGCGGTTATTGAGTCGCTAGCATTCATTCTTGTTTTTCTGCTGAGAAAGTAATGGAAGTTGCGAGGCACGTCATAGAAACGTACTTTAAAGACGTTCCAAATCCACTGGTCCGTCACCACCTTGATTCATTCTCCGATTTTCTGAGCACAAAAATTCCAAACTTCATTCGTGGCTGGAATCCGAATATTGGTCTTATTTTGAAGGATGGACGAGAGATCAGGGTACACGTAGGTGGTAAGACGGGGGACAAGATCAGGTACTATCCTCGCACGAACGATTCTGGCGCAGCCGTGCTTCCCCATGACTGTCGGCTAGACAATACGACGTATTCATTTGAGATCCGAGCTGATATGGATATTGAGTATGTATTTCCAGATGAAGTTGTGACACATTCATACCCTGATGTATCTATTGGTCACTTCCCACTCATGTTAAAAAGTTCTTTGTGTTACTTATCGTCCATGGACTCTGAACAGCTCCAGGATGCCGGTGAATGTAAGTTTGAGCTCGGAGGCTACTTCATTATTGGAGGTGCCGAGAAAGCTTTACTGGCTCAAGAACGGTTGGCCGATAATATGTTCTATGCCTCCAGTCGGAAGAAGACATCCGCATCCAATCCTCCGGTGGTTGGAAAGGTCCAGTCGGAAGAAGTAGCTACTAAGGTTGAAAAGGCTACGAGCGAAGAGCCGGACGAGTATGTTGCCGGTATTCGTACGATCAATGAGTCGGGCACGAGCGGCCCATACGCCCACTTCCTCATTCTTCCTCCCAAGAATGTCCGACCAGACGATTCAAAACTAGTTGAACGTACTTCTGACTTCTCAGAGTTTTATAACAAGCGCCTGTGTGTAATTCAGCTACATGGGTTCACGAAACTTGTTCCAGTGATCAGCGTATTCTATGCTTTGGGTGTGACAACGGACAAGGATATTTATGACACGATATTTGCTGGTGTACCGGACGAAGATCGGTCAATGTACGACGAGACATTTGCCGAAATCATGCTCTCACACCAGGTCTTTCTTGAACAGGAAATGAAGCTAGAGGAGGATCAGAATCAGGACCCTAATCTCCTAGTCCTCAAGCGAGTATGTCGTACTCCTACACAGGCAGCAGTCTACGTGAATCTGTACAACGATCTGTTCTCTCACTGTGAGCCTCGTGAAGGCGAAAGTGCCGCTTCACTGTACCGGCGCAAATCGTATCTTCTAGGTCAGATGCTCAAGATGACAATTGATGTGTCTTTGGATATTAAACCAAAGAGTGATCGCGATCATTACCGGTACAAGCGCCTACACGCATCGGGAGACTTATGTTTCGCCGAGTTTCGTCGGGTTTATAAGGATATTGCCAATGATATGCTGCTACGTCTAGATTCACGCGTTGAGTTTGAAGGCAATACGTATTCTGGTAAGAAACTTATGAACCTTATTACGGATACTCCCAACGCATACTGGAAGTCGTATCGTCTAATGAATGATATTGAGAAGTCGTTCAAAGGTCAGTGGGGAGGTAAGGATGGTGTGTGCCAGGAACTTACACGCGTATCTTACTTAGGAACAGTCGCCATGCTTCGGCGCGTGAACTTAGATATGGATCATAATACGAAAGCGTATCCTGCTCGTCGGCTTCATGGAAGTTCTTGGGGATATATGTGTCCATCCGATAATCCAGATGGTGGAAATGTAGGCATGATCAAGTCTATGACCTTGCTGTCTACGATTACCACATCAACTCCTGCCAAGATTATGCACGATATCGTCAAATCATTCAAGACATTTAAATCTATACACCTCATTCATCCTGGAAAGTTCAGTCCAGCGTGGACTAAGGTATATGTTAATTCGGATTTAATGGGTGTGTTTACCGACAAGACCGAAGATTTCCATTACGATACGCTAGAGAAACGCCGTAACCGCGAGATCTCCAAGTTCATATCACTCTGCTGGAATCGGCTAGATAATGAGTACATTATCAATACCGACGCAGGTCGTGCGACTCGTCCACTATATCGGGAAGGAGTAAAATCCGAAGCCGTGAAGCGTATCACTAAATGGTCTAGCTTTGACGATAAGATCATGGATTATGTTGACCCGCAAGAACTTGAAAGCATTCGTATCAAGATGGAACCTTTTTCCGATACTCAGTTATCTGAAATTCACGGAATCACTATTTTCTCGGCGTCTGGAAGTGTTATACCTAACTCGGACCACAATCAGGCACCTCGCAATATGTTCTCGTGTCAGCAGACGAAACATGCGTGCGGATGGTTCAATACCTCTTTCAATAAACGGTTTGATACTATGGCCGTGTGGATGAACACTCCTCAGCTTCCGCTGTCACAGACGTGGACAACGAGGCATATTCTTGGTAAGGATGGATGCCTCGGTTACGGAGATAATATCATTGTGGCTCTGGGGGTTTATTCGGGATACAATCAGGAAGATTCTGTAGTGATTAACGATACATCTTTGAGACGTGGACTGTTTGATACTATTTACTACCATTCGTACGATATCACGGAAGAAATGATAAATCCTGCCACCAAGACACATACAGAATTTGGAAATGTAGTTACTGATTCACGTTTCCGCGAAACCGTAAAGCGTAAGGAAAACATGGACTATTCTAAACTTGATAGCGATGGAATCATTATGGAAGGGCAGACTGTTGGAGAGGATACGATTCTTGTGGGAATCGTGACGCCCCAGACAAATGATAGTCATGAAATTTCTGGATACCGCGATAAGAGCTACAAACCTAAACGTGGACAGAAAGGTGTAGTTGATGCTGTGTTTCGGTACGTTACAAAAGAAGGTCTACACGGAGTTAAGATTCGCGTGGCCGAAAAGCGCAGTCCTATTCCCGGAGACAAGTTCTGTTCGCGTCACGGACAGAAGGGTACTATCGGGCTCCGAATGACGGAAGAAGATATGCCGTACACCGCTTCAGGTCTCCGACCAGATATGATCGTGAACCCTCACGCGTTTCCTTCTCGCATGACTATTGGGCAGTTCATTGAGACAATGGCGGTTAAGGCAGGAATTGAAGTTGGAGCTTTGGTGGATTCTACTCCATTTGCTACTCAGAACCGTATTGGAGAAATGAAGGACTTCCTATTGAAGTTGGGAATGCATCCGTACGGACACGAAATCATGTACAATGGCCAGAACGGAGAAATGATGGATGCCGAGATCTTTATTGGTCCAACGTACTACCTGCGTCTCAAATTGATGGTTGACGACAAGATTAATTACCGAACTACTGGACCCAGGACAATGCTCACACACCAGCCAGTAGAAGGACGTGCCAACGATGGCGGACTGCGTATCGGCGAAATGGAGCGCGATATTCTGATTTCCCACGGAGCATCCAAGTTCCTGAACGAAAGTATGATGGAACGATCAGACAAGTCAGAAACTTTATTACAATCAGACACTGGAAACTTAGATTCTACTCCCGATCAACAGGGAAAGAAGATAGAGATTCCTTACTCTTCTAAGCTCTTCGTCCAAGAACTTGAATCCATGCATATTTCTGTCCAGCTCGCCTCCCCGTGAAACGGATTTTGTTGACTTAAGTTTACAGATGAACAAAGAAATGGCTGACCACATGTACGTAACAAAGCGTAATGGCGACCGCGTTCCGGTCTCATTTGACGAGATTCTCCAGCGTGTCCGTAAACTATCGGACGGTCTAGAGCATGTCAATCCGGATTTGGTGGCCCAAAAGGTCTGTAATCAGCTCACTGACGGAATGCCAACATCTAAGCTTGATGAGTTTGCCGCAGAGACGTGTGCGATGATGCAGGCGCGATACCATCCTAATTACGGTAAGCTGGCGTCGCGTATTGTGATTGATAATCATCACAAGACCACCCCAGCAACCCTTCTAGGGTGTGTAGAGAAACTCTACCATGGTAAGACTCAGATTATTTCAGACGAGTATCACGACTTGGTTTGTAAGAACAAGGATGTGTATCAGAATATGATTTGTTACGATTGTGACTTTATGTTTGATTACTTTGGGTTCAAGACTCTGGAGCGTGGGTACCTTCTTAAAGTTGATAGTGTGACGGTAGAACGTCCTCAGCATATGTGGATGCGAGTAGCCATCCAGCTCCATGGTGACAAGTTCATGAAGGTAAAGGAGACATATGATGCTCTATCCCAAGGATACTTCATTCATGCTACTCCCACACTCTTCAATTCAGGAACTCAAACTCCTCAGCTTTCTTCCTGTTTCTTGGTCCAGATGGCTGATGATTCCATTCAGGGTATTTACAAGACCCTCGGAGATTGTGCCCAGATCTCCAAGTGGGCAGGTGGAATCGGTTTGAGCGTCCATAACATCCGTGCTCGTGGCTCCAAGATCCATGGCACGAACGGTGAGTCTACCGGTCTAGTTCCAATGCTCAAGGTGTTTAACGATACTGCAAAGTATGTGAACCAGGGAGGTAAGCGTAACGGCTCGTTCGCTATCTACCTAGAGCCTTGGCATGCGGACATTGAGGACTTCCTGCGTCTACGCCTGAATCAGGGCGCC
>TBL_comb47_HYPODRAFT_10001062_pt1 | contig 36213 bp, 22 predicted proteins | sample TroBogypolimnion_40_FD_10682 | JGI IMG/M metagenome (IMG submission 10682)
CCCGGACCTTGCTGGTCGGCGATCCGCGACTGGCCCGCTCCCTGCTCCCCTCCGAGGCAGCGACCAACCACGAGGTTGAATTCATGGGCTTGCCGGGCGGTCCCGATTTCACCGCCCCAACTCAACACCTGTTCGACGCTGTCGCCCGCCAAAGCGCCGCCGCCGGCTACCGGGTCGTCCGCATCCCGGTGGTGCCGGGGGGCGATCGCCGAACGTATCTGACCTTTGTCAATGTCCTGCTGGACCGGCAGGGGACTCGTCGCATCGTCTATCTGCCTTTCTATCGCGGCGTCGAGGCGCTTAACACCGAGGCGCGCGCGGTCTGGCAGAACCTCGGTTACGAGGTGCGACCGGTGGACTGTACCACCATTTATCGCCACTTCGGTTGTCTGCATTGCCTGGTGAATGTCCTATTCCGTAGTCCTATTCCGTAGTTGACGAAGTCAGGTTTCTCCTCACAATGAGCTACCTATGACCAAACGCCCTGGCTTCAATCGTCGCGATTTTCTCAGGACCTCGCTTGCCACCGCCGCCACGTTCAGCTTGGTGCCTCGTTATGTGCTCGGGGGACCGGGACAAACCCCGCCCAGTGAAATCCTCACCAAGGCCGTCATCGGGGTAGGGGGAATGGGGCAGGGCCACCTCAAGTCCATCAACCCCACCTCGAAACTGCTGGCGATCTGTGATGTCGACGCCAAACACCTGGAGAACAGCCTTAAAGCAGCCGGCCCCGACGTCAAGGGCTACCGGGATTTTCGGGAGGTGCTCGAACGCAAGGACATTGACATTGTTCATATTCCGACGCCGCCGCATTGGCACGCGTTGATCTCCATCGCCGCCGCCAAGGCCGGCAAGGACATCTGGTGCGAGAAGCCGATGAGCCGCACCATCGCGGAAGGCGAGGCGGTCAAAGCCGCCATCGCAAAATACCAGCGCATTTTCCGCCTCAACACCTGGTTCCGCTTCGAAGGCAGCTTTTACGGCATGGGCGTCCGCGTCAAACAGATCAAGAAGGTGATCGAGAGCGGACTTCTGGGCTGGCCGCTCAAGGTCACGGTCGGGGGCACCACGGGTTTTGATTGGAAGCAGGATGCCTGGTGCGGGCGCACCGACCTGGTCGAACAACCGGTTCCCCCCGAGTTGGATTACGACCTCTGGCTGGGGCCGGCCCCGAAAAAGCCCTATCATCCCCATCGGGTTCACGCCACCTTCCGCGGGTATTGGGATTATGATGGCGGCGGGTTGGGCGATATGGGGCAGCATTACCTGGACCCCGTCCAATATTTCCTCGGCAAAGACGATGAAAGCCCGATCCGGATTGAAGCCGACACGGCCCCCCAACACCCGGACGCCGTCCTGCCCTGGCGCCGCATCACGCTCAAGTACGCCGACGGTTGCGAGATTCTGCTCGACGGGGAAAACAAGCAAACGAACGCTCCTTATATCTCCGGCCCCAAGGGCAAGCTCGGCAAGAACTTGGAGTCGGATATCGCCGGCCTCGAAGACAAGATCAGCGCCTTGCCTGACCCTGCGCCACAGCTCACCGACTTCATCCAGGCCGTGAAGACCCGGAAGAAATTCGCGCTCAACGAGATCAACGGACACCGCTCTTGCACGGTGGTCAACCTGTGCAAGATCGCTGTCCAAACCGGCCGCCCGCTGCGGTTTGACTCCTCCACGCAACGCTTCATCGACGACGAGAAGGCGAATGCCTACATCAGCCAACCCATGCGCGCACCGTGGAAGATTGAGGTCTAGGTCTGGGTTTGGGGGCTGGGTTTGGCTATTGACCTCGCCCGATTTTGCCTCATATTATCCACCGCAATGGCGAATGTCACCCATTCCGCCCGGAATGGGCGGCTGCGTAATTTAGTTGGAACTTCACCCGGTGCGCTTGGCTCGCGCGAGGGCAGGGGAGTTGTGTGTCGTGCCACGGCAATGAGCCTCATCGGAGTCAAAACTCGCCATACGGCCGAAGCGGACGCCGACTGCGATGCCGCCCATCAGAATCCGTAAACTCAACCATTGCGATTCATGACCAGCCTATCGGAACTTGAACAGCAACTCGACAGTTTTGACCCGAGAGTTCGTCGGCAAAGCCTCGAAAGTCTTTGCCGTCAGGCCCAGGACCACGAAGTGCTCCTGCCTGCACCCGGCCGCGAGGTGAACGTCCACGCCCACACCTTCTTTTCTTACAACGCCTACGGCTATTCCCCATCCAAATTCGCCTGGCTGGCGCGCCGGGCCGGGTTGGCCGTCGCCGGTATCGTGGATTTCGACGTGCTGGATGCCTTGGAGGAATTCCTCGAGGCCGGACGCTTAGTGGGACTCAAAACCTGTGTCAGCTTGGAATCCCGGGTCTTCGTGCCGGAGTTTTCCACGCGAGTCATCAACTCGCCAGGCGAACCGGGGGTTGCCTATCACATGGGCGTCGGCTTCACTCGGGCGGTCCAACATCCCTTTCTAGCCGAGATGCGCGGCGCGGCCGCGCAACGCACACGCGACATCTTGGATCGCGTCAACGCCTTCCTGCGGCCGGTTGAACTGGATTTCGAAACCGACGTGGTACCACTGACCCCGAAGGGTAACGCGACGGAGCGCCACCTTTGTGAGGCCTTCCAACGGAAAGCCGCCCAAGTCTTCCCCTCCCCGGAACAATCGGCCGCTTTCTGGAAAGCGAAGCTCGGTGACGCCCCGCCCCCCGGAGCCAAGCTGCAGAACCTGATCCGGGCCAAGACCATGAAAAAGGGCGGCGTCGGCTACACTCAACCCAGCGAGGGATCCTTCCCGCTCATGGCGGACATGAACCGCTTTGTGCTCAGTTGCGGCGCGATTCCGACGCTTACCTGGCTGGATGGAACCAGTGACGGGGAAAAATCAGTGGCTGAGCTCTTCGCCATCGCCCAGGCACACGGCGCGGCCGCCCTCAACCTCATCCCTGACCGCAATTACACCCCCGGCGTCAAAGACCAGAAGCTCCAGAACCTCTACGACATCGTTGAGGCCGCCCGAAAGCACGATTTTCCCATCCTGGTCGGCACGGAGATGAACGCTCCGGGAAACAAATTTGTGGATGCCTTCGGCACCGCCGAGTTGGCGCCCTTGTTGCCCGAGTTCCTCCGAGGCGCACACATTGCCTATGCCCATTCCGTCTTGCAGCAACAGGCCGGGCTCGGCTATCTCAGTCCCTGGGCCGCAAAGACTTTTCCGACGACCAGCGCCAAGAACGAGTTTTTCGAGAAACTGGGCTGTGCACTGCAGCCCGATCGGGAGAATCGGCTCCGCAGTTTGACCACCGGCGCTGACCCGGGCCAGATTCTAGCCAGCGTCCGCTAACTCCAACGCAAGACTATGACCACCATTCCACAGACCCAGCACGCGGTTCAATTGGTTGGACCCGACCAGTTGCAGTTCAATCCCTCCAAAGCCGTTTTCGAGCCCGGGCCGTTTCAGGTCCTCGGCCAGGTCGAGGTGGTCGGACTCTGCTTCTCCGACCTTAAGTTGCTCAAACAGTTTTCCGGCCATGCCCGCAAGTCCGGCGTCGCCAGCGGCGTGGACGCCCAGGCGCTGGCCCAAATGCCCAATTACGTCCCCGGCGACAAACCCACTGTACCGGGACACGAGACGGTGATCCGGATCGTCTCCGCCGGCCCGGGAGTGACCCGCCACCATGTGGGCGCGCGTTACCTGGTCCAAACGGATTATCGCTGGCTCCCCACCGCTAGCTCCGCTTCCGCCTTCGGCTATAATTTTGAAGGCGCCTTGCAGGAGTATGTGCTCCTGGACGAACGCGTCATTACCGCGCCCGATGGCGAGTCCATGCTCATTCCCGTCCCCGAGGATCTCTCGGCCTCAGCCCTGGCCTTGTGCGAGCCTTGGGCCTGCGTCGAAGATGCCTACGTCGAGCGCCAACGCCGGACACTCAAGACCGACGGCAGCCTGCTCGTGGTGGGCGAAACCGACGTCAAACCGGCCCAGCTCACCAACCTCTTCGCCCGTTATGGCAAGCCGGCCAAAATTACCTGGAAAACCTCCGCTGGTATCGAAGAACTCCCGGATGCCGCGTTTGACGACGTCGTCTATTTCGGCGCCAACGCCGACACCGTAGCCAGGCTGTTCCCCAAGGTGGGGGTCCGCGGTTTGCTGAACATCGTCCGCGGCGGAGTGAGATTTGGCAAACAGTCCTCTCCCAAATCGGACGCGTTCACTACGGCGCCATCCGGGTGGTCGGCACCACCGGCACCGACCCCGCAGACTCGATGGGTTACATTCCGGCTACCGCCGAGATACGGCCCAACGACAAGATCAATATCATCGGGGCGGCTGGCCCGATGGGCACCATGCATGTCATCCGCGACCTTTGCCAGGGTGTGCCTGATGTTACCGTGTTCGCGGGCGACCTCAGCGAAGATCGGCTCGGGATGTTGCGGAAACTCGCGACGCCCCTCGCCCAGAAGCACCACGTGACCCTCCGAACCTACAACCCGGCCAAGGACAAACTGACCGAGCAGTTCGATTATATCGTTCTGATGGCGCCGGTGCCCGCGCTGGTGGTTCAATCCGTTGCCGCCGCGGCGACCCGCGGCATCATCAACATTTTCGCCGGCATCGCCGCGAACGTCAGCGCCGAAATCGACCTCGATTCTTATATCTCCAAGCAACTTTACTTTATCGGCACCAGCGGTTCCACTCTGGACGACATGAAGCTGGTGCTCAAGAAGGTCGTCTCGCGCCAACTGGACACGAATCTCTCGGTGGCTGCCGTTTCCGGCCTCGAGGGCGCCATCGAGGGGATCCGGGCAGTCGAGAAAAACCTCATCCCCGGAAAAATACTCGTTTATCCTTGCTGCCACGGCCTCAAACTGACGCCGCTGCCCGAACTCTCCGGCACACTGCCTCTGACCGATGGCCTGTGGAATAAGCAAGCGGAAGAAGCGTTGGTTAAATCCTCCCAATCATGAGCCAAAATCTGAAAGATAGGGTCGCCATCGTCACCGGCGGCGCCCAGGGTCTGGGCCAGGCCATTTCCCAACGCCTGGCCCGCGAGGGCTGCCGCGTAATCATCGCCGATGTCAACGAGGCCGGAGTCACCGCGACCGCTGCCGCGCTGGCTGCCGAAACCGGCAGCCCCGTGCTGGGCGTTAAGGTCGATGTGACCCAGGAGGAGGACGTAAAGTCGCTATTCGACCGCGCGACGCGCGAGTTCGGACGCGTGGACATCGTCGTCGCCAACGCCGCTATCCTCATCGCCGAGCCGATCGCCAATGCCGACGCCGAGAAATGGCGCGCCGTCATGAACGTCAACCTCTTCGGCTATTTCCTCGTCACCAAGTACGCGTGCCGCATCATGAAGGGGCAGGGGAGCGGGTCGATCATCAACATCAATTCCAAGTCCGGCAAGCGCGGTAGTTCCGCCAATTCGGCTTACGCCGCCAGCAAGTTCGGCGGCATCGGCCACACCCAGAGCGTGGCCCTCGAAATGGCCCCGTTCAACGTCCGCTGCAACGCGATCTGCCCCGGCAACCTGCTCGATTCTCCTCTCTGGACCCATCCCGAGAAGGGCCTCTTCGTTCAGTACCTCCGCGCGGGAAAGGTCCCCGGCGCCAAAACCATTGAAGACGTCCGCCAAGCCTACGTGAGCCAGGTTCCCATGAAACGGGGCTGTTCCTGCCAGGATGTTTGCAACGCTGTAGTATTTCTCGCCTCCGACCAGTCCGCCTACATCACCGGCATCGCCTTGAGCGTCACCGGCGGCCAGGAGATGAGTTAACCCAATCCCTTCAGCTCCACTATCATCATGTCAAACTCCATTACCCAAGACTTGCTCAATCTGTCGCACGAAATCGGCCGGGAAGACCGCGGTCTGGCCATGCTCGGCGAGGGCAATACCTCCGTCCGAGTCTCCGATGACACCTTCCTCGTCAAAGCCAGCGGCACTTGCCTCGGCACGCTCCGGGAGGAGGATGTCGTCGAGTGCCGGTTCTCCGCCTTGCTCCCGCTGCTCGATCGCGAGAGCATGACCGATTCCGAGATCGAAGCCGCCCTCCTGGCCGCCCGGGTCGATCCCAAGGCCAAGAAGCCCTCGGTCGAGGCCATCTTCCACGCCTTCTTTCTGTCCCTCCCCGGCATCAAGTTCGTCGGGCACGGCCACGCCACCGCCGTCAACCAAATCCTTTGTTCGACTCGCGCCCGTGATTTCGCCGAGCGGCGCATGTTCCCGGACGAAATCGTGTGTTGCGGGGTCGCCTCGGTTTATGTCCCATACACCGATCCTGGTTTGAAACTGGCCCAGGTGATTCGCGCGCAGGTCGAGGCTTATGTCCGCCAATACCAGAGCCAGCCCCGGGTCGTCTTGATGCAGAATCATGGCGTCATCACCATCGGCGGCACCTGGCAAGCGGTCCTTTCGGCCCTCCTCATGGCCGAGAAAGCCGCCAAGGTCTTCGTCGGCGCTGCCGTCGTCGGCGGACCGGTATTCATGAACGACGAAAACGTCGCTCGCATCGCCGGCCGCCCGGACGAAGCCTACCGTCAGCGCGCCCTCAAGATCTGACCTCGGCAAGGGGAGGATTTATCCCGCCCGGCGGGAAATCGGAGCTACCGACTTCACCCGCAACGCAACGCTACTTTGAAGTGAATATAACAAACATTGTGCGAAGCATAGTTTGGGATGCCTTGCAAACAAAGGGTGGCCGAACCGGATGTTTAGTAGCCACCAACTCGGCGTGGCTAATCCGTTTGATGCTCACCGGCCCGAATGGGATAAACGAGGTTTCACAGCCCTCAATAAAGGATCGCTAGGACTTTTTGGTTGGGAGCGACAAGAACCACGGAGTTGCGGCGAGGCCGCCCCAACCATCCGGGTTATGGTTGGCCAGGAAGATTTTCCTTAGCGTGGGGTCGTACGGCACGAGTGCGGTCCACAGCACCCCGGGCGAGTTCTTCCATCGCGAGTCCGGTTGGCCGCCATCGATGCGCTGGAACTTGGCCCCCAACAATTGCTGGTTCCACATAAAATCGCGGTTGGTGGCGATGAGCCGATCCAGGTCCGCCTGGGTGAACACCACGTTGTGCTCGAAGGCGGTGACGATGGCCTCGACGTCGATCTGATAGTAGCCGCCATTGGGATGCACACCCACCCAGTGTTTGGGCGAGCCATCCGGCTTGAGATCCCAAGCACCAGCCGGTTCCCAGTAATCCCAAACTAGGTATTTCCCGTCCTCGCGCAGCTTCATTCGCGATTTCATGAGGGCGAACCACTTGGCGGCGCGCTCCCGGTAGATCGGTTTGCCCGTCGCCTCGTGCAGCGCCAGCATCCAGCGCGCGATATGGTTTTCCTTATTGTCCGGATTCGAGAACCCAGTGGTCTTTCGTGTTTCATAACCGGCCGACCATTGGCCGGTTTGCAAGTCGGTGCCGAACGCCGGCACGACCCACAACCCGCCCTCCTTCACCTCCCGCCAGCAATCTCGCGAATCCCATTTTTGGAACACCTGCTCGGCGAACTTCACGTAACGGTCCGCCTGGTTGCCATAACGGTCCCGCAGCGTCGCTGTCTTGCGGATCTCCACTGCCGCCAGGAGCACCGGCCGGAGCAGCATCGCCTCGCCCAGCAGACTGTCGGCCTGGTAGACCTTCGACTCACCGCCCCCACCGTCACCCTTCGGCCAGCCAGGAAAACCATCAGGTTCGGTCACCGCGCGTTTGAGACAGGCATCGGTCCAGTCAATGAGGCGCTCCAGCCACTGGGGCTCGCGAGTGGCCAGGTAGCCATAATAATACCCGGTGAGAAACGGGCTCACCATCCACCCCAATTCCTCGCCGGTTTCCTTGTCGCAATACCGGTTGCGCGAGTCGCCGAGGATGTTCTTTTCCCAGCGGGCCAGCCACTCGCGACGCAGTGATTCCTCTGATCCCTCAACACTGCTCTTGCCGGGCACCTCGGCAGCATCGACCAAGTGCAGGGGCATAGAAGCCATCGTCGTGCCGGCGAGCGCGACCTGTTTGAAAAAAGTCCGACGTTTCATGGTAAAATCAAGGTTACGCCCGGTCGACCGGCCTGCACAGCACAAAAGGAAAAGGCGCAATCCGCGGCAGCCCGGATCAAGAGCGTGTGGCCGACGACGTGAGGAGGCGGCTAGGATCGTCAAAAGTCACGATCAAGTTCCATCCTGGCCAGGCCCCCTGCCCTGTCTCCGATGGGCCAACGCACGCAGGATGGCATCCAAAACCTCGCTCAGATGCGGCCCAACGTCGTCGGCCAGAAAGCGCAACACGAAAAACCCATTCTCTTGGAGCAGAGTGTCCTTGCGACGATCACGCCGGTAGGCATCGAGGTCCGCGAGATGCTGGGGCCCGTCCAACTCGATCGCCAGGCGGGCATCGGCACAGAGCAAATCGACCTCCAGATGTCCACACTGATCAAAAGCGATCGGCAACTCCGCGTTCAGCCGGAACCGGCCTGCGGTCTGAGGCAAGGTTTGGAGTCGACGGAACAGGAAGGCCTCCACAGCGCTCCGTGCTCGGTCCTCGCCTTGAAATGCGGCGGGCGGCGGACGGGCGGCGCGCACAAACAGGTCTCCCAAGACCAAGTCCACTCCGTCCTGAACCAGCCGGCGAACGCTGGCGGCATAGCTCTGTTTCCATTCGACGTCGACCGGCAGCGGGATCTCCACCGGCCAGCCCGGCACGGCACTGGCGGGCACCAGGATTGTATAGCCGTTTGCCTCGTAGCCGCGGCAGCGCCGTTCGAACATCCGCGCCAGCATCGGCACGTCGAGATCGGCGTAATCATAGACCCGCACCTCCTGTTTGCCCGCGAAGAGCCGGTGCAACCGTCCCACATATTGGGCGATAGTCCCCCGCCACGACACCGGCAGGGCCAGGAACAAACTGTCGAGCCGTGGATCGTCAAATCCCTCGCCGATGAACAGGCCGGTGGCGACCAGGACTCGCGTCTGCTCCTTCGGGGCCTCCCCCAGGCGGTTCTTGACCGCCTGCCATTCTTTCTGGCCCATCCCGCCCCGCAAGGTGATCACGTCTTCAACCTCGGCGGACAAAGCCGCTGCCAAGCGCTCCAGATGCTCGGTGCGTTCGGTGAGCACCAGGGGGCAACGGCCTTCGCGCACCACCTGCACAACATCCGCGCAGATCAGCCGGTTGCGGGCTTCGTCACCGGCGAGCGCCGCATAGAGGCTGGTGAACTGGGAGCGCGCGTCCGGATCCGCCTCGAGTTGCGCCCGAAAGCCCGTGGGACGCACGAAAACGCGGTGAGCGAACGGCCGGGCGGCGGCCTGCTGCCGCGCGTCGACCCGATGACGCACCGGGCCGCATTGCATGAAAATAATGGGATGATGCCCATCCTTGCGGGTGACCGTGGCCGACAATCCGAGTATGAACCTGGCCTTGGCCCGCCGGGCCACCAACTCGAAACTGCGCGCCGAAAGGTGATGACATTCATCCACCACCAGATGGCCATAGTTGCCCACCCGATCGTCCACCACCGCTTTGCGGACGAGACTCTGAATCAACGCTACATCCAGAGTGCCGGTTAACTTCTTGCGCCCCCCGCCGAGTTGGCCGATTTCCTTGGCCGGGAGGCCCAGAAACATCGACAAGCGCTCGACCCACTGCTCCAGCAGTTGGCGCCGATGGACCAGCACCAGCGCGTTCACCCCGCGACGGGCGATCAGCCAGGCGCCGACGACGGTCTTGCCGAAGGCGGTGGTGGCTGCCAGCACGCCGATTTCGTGCGCGAGCATGGCCTGCGCGGCCGCAGCCTGCTCCGGGCGCAATTCGCCACGAAACGCGGCGGCCAGCGGCGTTCCACCGAATCGCTCGTCGCGCACCACCGGCTCAATGTTCAACGAACGCAGCAAGGCCTGCGCTTCCTCCAGGCAACCGCGAGGCAGCGCCACAAACATCGGCAGATCCTCGGCGCAGTCGACAATTCGCGGACGGCCGTAAGTGGGCAAACGCATCGCCTGGGCCTTGTAAAACTCGGGGTTGGGAAATGCGGCCAGGCGGAGCAGGCGATTTCTCAGCGGCGGCGCCAGGCCCTCTTTGGCAATATAGACTTGGTCGCCCAGGACGAGTTCCAACCGCGCCGGCAGCGGAACGGTAATTGGAGGCTCTTTGCGCCGCCGCGATGGCGGCGCGGCCCACGGCGTCTCATCCTCCTCGCTGACAACCGGGCGAACCCCGAGAATCCGCCCACGCCGGTCGGCATCCTGAACCAAGGCCTCGATCGGCCCGCGTCCGACCTTGTGCACGGCCGACAGGAACGCCCACTGGTCAGGATAGGGCGACAACTTCTCGTCGAGAAAAACGCTATTGTCCCGGACCCGGGCCTGCTTTTGGAGAGGCAGGGCGATGAGATTCCCCAAGCCGCCCTTGGGCAGGGTGTCCTGGTTGGGGAAAAACCGGTCGTAGGAACGGAAGCCAATGTCAGGCCGCTTTTCCATGGCCTCCGTCAGAACATAGGACCCAAGGTTCCGTGCCAGCCTGGCCGGGACTGCCTCCTGGAAGAAGATCCAGACGTGGCCGCCCTCTCCGGAGCGTGAGCGCTCCAGAGCGGCGGGGACCTCGATGCGTCGGCAGGTCTCGACAAAGGCGCCCGCATCCGCCTGCCAAGTTCCGCCATCAAAATCCACCGCCAGGAAGAAGCAGGTTTCGTCCAGTAGCATCGGGTAAACCCCCATCACAAAATCCCGTCCCAAGTCGTCGAGGCCGGACAAATGCTGGAAGACCACCTCGTCAGTGGCAGGAAGAAAGCGCCGGTGGGAGCACTCGGAACACTTGATGCGCGGCTTTTCGCAGACTCCATGGGCCCACTCATTGGCGCAGGCTGGCTGATAACCGGATCGGCCTGTCTTCCGGCTTTCAAACCGACGCGGGTACACGTCCTCCCGTCCGCGGAATAGCGATCGAAACAAGGCGATCTTCGAGGCGACCGGAGAACGAGAGGTGACGACCATTCCCGCTTCGCTGATGGTCTTGATTATCTCAAGAGCAGGAAACTCGGGTCCGGAAGCATCCGCCGTCATGCTGGCAGCGTCGGACGGTTGCGCCGGAAAGTCCATCGCAAACCGGCAGTTTCCCATTTCCAGACCTCGGTTCTCCGCTAAACTCCGGCCATGCGCTATAGAGAACTTGGCCGTTCGAGGCTGCGGGTTTCGGTCATCGGGCTCGGGACCTGGCAATTCGGCGGCGAATGGGGCCACGCCTACACCCAGTCGGAGGCCGACGCCATCCTCGACCAGGCGGCAGCGTCCGGCATTAACCTCATCGACACCGCCGAATGTTACGGCGACCACCTTTCCGAGGGGTTGATCGGGGATTACCTGGCGCGGCATGATCGCTCGCGCTGGGTGGTGGCCACCAAGTTCGGTCACCATTTCCGCCGGTTCATGGACCGCGGCGATGATTTCTCGGCAGCGGACGTGCGCCAGCAATTGGAGGCCTCACTCCGCGCGCTGCGCGTGGACACGATTGATCTCTACCAATTCCATTCGGGCGCGGACGGTCTCTTTCAGAACGACGAGCTCTGGGCCATGCTCGCCGAACAAAAGCGCGCCGGCAAAATCCGTCACCTGGGAGTTTCCATTCTCGGCAAAGGCAGCGTACTCCAGGCCGGCGAGGCGTGGTCCCGCGGGGCGGAGGCCCTGCAAGTCGTCTACAACCGGTTGGACCGCCGTCCCGAGCAACTCTACTTCCCTCACGCGGAGCGCGATCGACTGGGGATCCTCGCGCGGGTCCCGATGGCCAGCGGTCTCCTCAGCGGCAAATACCGGCCCGGCGCGAAGTTTCAAGCCAATGACGTGCGCGGGACTTTCGACGCCGCCAAGTTGGAGCGCGACCTCGCCGAAGTTGAACGGCTTCGGCAGACCGAGGTGCCTCCCGGTATGCCGATGGGCGCCTGGGCGCTAGCCTGGTGCCTGAAAAACCCCCTGGTTTCGGCGGTCATCCCCGGCTGTAAAGACGCGGGGCAAGTGGTCGCGAATGCGGCGGCGGCGGACCTCTGCGGTTAGGCCGGACGCACCACCGCCACCACCATGGCCTCAGGGTTCAGATACTTGCGCGCAGCGGCGACGATCTGCTCGGCGGTGACGGCTTCGTAGATCGCGTCTTCGATCTCGGAATAGTTGTATCCCAGGCCGTAAATCTCATCCAGGGCCGCCGAAGTGGCCAACCCACCCAGGTCCTGGCGGGCGATCTTTCTTTGGCCAATGATCTTGGCCTTCGAACGGCTGAGTTCCTCTGGCGTAATTCCCTCAGCGCGCAGCAGGGCCGCCTCAGCCAGCATCTCGCTTTCCACCAAGGCCAGGTTTTCAGGGCTGGTGCCCGCGTAAAACGCGAAGAAACCGGGAACCAGGCCGATGGAGTTTTGCGCCCCCACATAATAAGCCAAGCCCAGCTTTTCCCGAATCCGGAGGAAAAGCCTGGATCCGAGGTCGCTGCACGTCTCTTGCAACAACTCCAAAGGGTAACGGTCGGGGTCAAATAGGCTGGCCCCCCGATAGCCGATCACGATCACCCCTTGCTTCTTGTCGCGCGTCTCGCTCACCCGCCTTACCTCGTCCAGTTTGGGCGAGGGCGTGAGGGTCGCGGTCCGCAAAGGCCCCTCGGATGCCTTCCAGAGTCCGAATTGCGCCTCGACTGCAGCCCGGACCGCGTCGGTTTGGACGTCGCCGTAGATGGCCAGGACGCAGTTATTGGGCGCGGCCCACCGGGCATAGAAGGCCTGGAGGTCAGCGACCCCCAGTTTTCGGATGCTCTCTTCCGTACCCTGCGCGTCCAAGCCATAGCCGGTCTCGCCGAAAAGGGCACGGCGCATGGCCTTCGAGGCGCTATGGAGCAGGTGATCACGTTGTGCCCGAATGCCCGCCAATTGCACCTCGCGCTCTCGTTCCAGCGCCTCCGCCGGGAACACCGGGTTGAGCAGGACGTCGCTCACCAGGTCCATGCCCGTGGCGAAATCGTCCGCCAACACCTCCGCGTTGAGGCCGAAGCTGTTGTTGCCGCTGTAGCTATCGATGCTGCCGCCGACCGATTCGACGGCCAGTGAGATTTGCTCCGCGGTGCGCGTGCGCGTGCCTTTGAGCAGCAGTTTGCCCATCAAGGGCGTCACCCCGCTGGTGGCGGCGGTCTCGGCCAGCACACCCCCTGTGAACACGGCACGAAATTCAACAAACGGCAGCCGATGATCCTCTCTAACCAGCAGGCGCAGGCCGTTGGCCAACTCGAACCGCTGGACCACCCGTTCGCTCTCGATGGCCACGGCCGAGGCGGGCGCCGGCGCCTGGCCGGCCGGGAGCAGCGCGTAAACCGTCCGGTTTTCAGCCGTAAGCCACTCTCGGGCCACTCGTTGCAAATCGGCCGGCGTGACCGCCCGAATGGCCGCCAGATATCGCTCCGAGAAACTGAGGTCGTTGGCCGCGAGCCAACTCGAGCCCAGGTCCTGCGCCTGTCCCTGCATCGTCTTCCGCGAGGAAAGCGCGCCCGCGATAAACTGCTTCTCGGCCTTGGCAAGCTCGGCTGCGGAGACCGGGGCAGCCTTGAGGCCTTCAATTTCAACCAGAATCGCCGCCCGCGCTTCCAGGAATTTAGCCGCCTCCACGATAGCGCTTACCCCCAGCAGACCACAAGTTCCCGGACTGTAGGTCCAGGCATCCACCGAAGTCACCAATCCCTGTTTCTCCCGAATCGCCTGGTAAAGCCGCGAGCTGCGCCCGTTGCCCAGGATTGCCGCCAGCACGTCCAGCGCCGGCGCATCCGCGTGGCGCAGGTCCGGAATATGCCAGGCAAAGTAGCAATACCCGATCTCGATGGGTGCCTCCTCCACCACCTCCCGTGGTGCGGTCTGGCGCGGTTCGGTTGGCAGGACCACCGCCGGCATCGGCCGCGCCTTCGCGCCCTCGTAAGCCGACCGCACCCGCGCTAACACCTCGTCGGTACTGACGTCGCCCGCGACGACGAAAAACACGTTGTTCGGAGCATACTTCTCGCGGTAATAACCCGTGATGTCCTCCGGTTTGAGTTCACCGAAGATGTCGGGGTACCCGATGACGGTAAAGCGGTACGGACTCCGGGTGTACGCGACCTCAAACAGCCGCCGGCTGGCCCGGCGGCCGGGGTCATCCACGTTCATGTCCATTTCCCGCAAGATGACCTGCTTTTCCTTTTCCATCTCCTCGGCGGGCAAGGTGGCGTTTTGCATGATGTCGCACAGGACCTCGATCGCCACGCGGGCGCCGGTGTTCGGAACATCAATGTGATACACCGTCCGGTCAAACGAGGTGAAGGCGTTCATGTAGCCTCCCGCCTCCTGGACCTCCTGGTCAATCCGAGTTCCCGAGCGCGTGGTCGTGCCCTTAAACAACATGTGTTCGAGCACGTGCGAGAGGCCCGCGCCGAGCCATTTACCCTCATGCACGCTGCCCGCCATGCACCACGCCTGGGCCGAGACCACTGGTGCGCTGTGATCTTCCCGCACGATCACCACCAACCCGTTTTCGAGGGTGGCGATCCGCACTCCTGGCGGCAGGGCGGGCACTTCCGTGGCACGGTTTCCAAGAGTCTGGCGTGGGTCGGGCATAGCTTATAGGGGAAAAACCAATCGGCCGGGAGAACACCTACGGTCCAATTTCTCCGCAGGCTCCTGGGGGTCGAGACTCGCTGCCGTTGCTACGGTAGCCCGTCCGGTCCTGGCGAGGGATGGCCATTAGGGAGTGGTCGGTGAGACCGGCACCGGAACACGTTGCGAGCGCTTGCTCGTCGGCAGGAAGGGATCGCGAAACGCCTCGTCGAACCCATAAACGTCCTGAAAATCGGTGCGGCTGTCTTTCTCAGTCTTGGCCAGCAGCCCGATTTCCACCATATTGAAAACGATCTCGCCGAAATCGCCACAGTTGCGGACACCCCACTCCTCGAAAACGGTAATCGTCATAGGGCCATACTGGGACAGCGCAAAATCCCGAACGCCGCCCAATAATTCCTGCCCCGTGACATGGGTGATCTTCCCATCCACCCGCTTGCCTTGACCCATGGCTCGTTGGGTGTAGTCCAGCGCCTCGCGGACGAATGCATAAGCGTCCCGGGTATAACGCGGGTCCTTGGCTCGGATGGTCTCTATCTTCTGTTCAAAATTGTCTTCGGCCATACTACGGTGAGGCTTGTATGACGGGCGGCACGCGGGGATGAGCGGTTCGATACGCCTTGACAGCCCATCCCACCAACAGCAACCCCAAAATCACGCAGAGAACTATTTGTTCCTGACGGGTCAAGCGATTCACTCCCTCATCAATGCCACAACCCGGAGCGCTTTACAACGATAATCCGGCGCCAAACACGTGGAACGCACGCTTGACGCAAGGGGAAGCAGCACGCCACCGGAGCCCGGATGAATGGGCGCAAGGTCCCTCTCCGACCCGCCCGCTAAACCAGGCAAACCAGGCCGCACAAGGCTGCCAACAGCCAAATAACCAGCACGGCNCGNGTCGGGCTTAAGCCGGAGCGNACCAAACGATGCGAGAGATGGTTGGTGTCCCCCACGTAAAAGGGCTTCCCGAGACGCCATCGAAGCATCACCACCCACGCCAGATCGACGAGAGGAACGGCCAGGATTACCAGTGGGAGAAGCACCGCGGACCGGCGGGGGTTCTGCGCCGTGTAAAAGTGAGGAAGAATGGCCAGAACCGCCATCAGGTAACCGACCAGGTGACTCCCCGCGTCGCCCAGGAACACTTTAGCGGAGGGGAAATTGTACGGCAGGAATCCAACCAGGGAACCGACTGCCAGGAAGGCGATCAACGCCACCAGATACTGACCGGAGGCCGCGGCCTGGAGGGCAAAGCACCAGGCCGCGATGGCCCCCAGGCCGCCACAGAGACCGTTCATGTTATCCATGAAATTGAAGGCATTCACCAGGGTCAAGATCCACAGGATGGTGACGGCGTAGTGGAAGGCCAGATTAGGCACGAACAGCGTAATGCGCGCGCCACTGGCGGCGACCACGGCGGCGACCAGGAACTGCCCGGCGAACTTCCCTGCGGGCCGGAGCTCGTGTTTGTCATCCAGCCAACCGATGAACAGGATGCCCACGGCGCCGGCAAAGATGCCGGCCAATTCTCCCCCACGCCGCCCAAAACCCCACTTCAAGAGGGAGTACGAGTCCAGCAGGCCGGCTGACCCGCCGTCGACGGGGGTAGCCGATTGCCAGAGAAGAAACAGCCACCCCCCCAGCAGCGGCAGCATCAATCCGGTCATTACCGCCAAACCGCCTGCCAGGGGGATGGGTTGGTGGTGGATCTTGCGCGCACCAGGGTCATCTACCAGGCCCGTGCGCAAGCTCCACCTCCGCCACCACGGCAGCGTCAGGAAAGTCACGCCGCAGGCGCCGACCAGCGCCAGTAAATAGGCGTTGAAGGGAAAACTCATCGCGGGGTTTGCGCCAGGCGCAAGTAAAGTCCATGCAGCGAGTCCACCATGCGGCGGACATCAAACTGATGGACCACCAGATCCCGGCCGCGTCGGCCCAGGCGGTCTCTCAGAAGCGGATCGGCCGCCAGGCGCCACAGTCGCTCCTTCAGCCCGGCCCGGTCACCCGGATGAACCAGAAACCCCGTTTCATTATCCAGACAGACCTCCCGAGCTCCGTCGCAGTCATAGGCCACGACCGGTCGCCCGGCGGCCAAAGCCTGGGGCAACGCGCGCGGCAAGCCCTCGCGCGCGGAGAGATGAACTAACGCATCCATCACTCCGACCAAGCTGGGCACGGTCTCCGGCGGCACCAGGCCCGCGAACACGAAATGCCGCTCCAACCCGAGGGAACGCGCCAACTCCTGAAAACGGCCACGCCACGGCCCATCTCCCACGAGCAGGATCTTCATGCGAGGATTGCCTCGTACCAACTCGGGAGCGATGGCGAACAGATCGTCGTGTCCCTTTAGCTTGAAGAGGCGGGCGATCTTGCCCACGACAAAGTCCCCGGGCTCCAAGCCCAACCGCGCCCGCAACGCGGGATCGTTCGTGGCGGACAGAAACGGATCGAGGTTGAACCCGCTGGCAATCCGCGAATACTGGTCCGGTCGGCCGATGCCAGCCGCCAGATATTGTTCGGCCATGGCGGAGGCGACCACCACAAAGTGTGAAGTTACCCGGGCGGCGCGACGCTCAGCCGTCCTAAAGCACAGGTTGGCGGCGCGACTTTGAAACCTCCCAAAAGAGGGACCGTGAATCGTGTGAATAATCAGCCGCACTCCCGCTCGAGCCGCGGCCAGGCGTCCCAGGAAGCCGGCCTTGCCGCTGTGCGTATGCACCAGGTCGGGCCGGCGAACCCGGAACAGGCGAGTCAAGGTCTGCCAAGCCATGACGTCGTGCCAAGGGTGGATGGGACGTACCAGCGTGGGCAGCAAGGTCAGCAGCCCGGGGATCGCCGCTACCAAAGGCTCGAGCGACCCCTCAGGTCCATGCGTAAGACCCGAGATCAAGTCCACCTCCAGGCCCGGCACGCCACGAAGCCCGAGCACCGAGGCAATCGTGTTCTCCTGAGCGCCCCCCACGATCAGCCGAGTGATGACGTGTGTGACCCGCATCCGGTTAGGGTCAGCGGGAACCGGGCTGCAACTCCTTCAACCGGTCCCTGATGAGCTTGGCTTCGTCGGTATTGGTCGGAGCGTAAGTCAGGTAAAGTTGGCAATACCGGGCGGCGTCTGCCAGGAGTTTCTTGCGATAAGCAATTTCCTGCAGGCCGTAATACACTTGGTAAGCGCCCGGATAGCTCTGTTTGATCGCCTCGTAGTCGCGGCGCGCATCCGCGAGATCATCCTTGCGGAGGTACGCCACCGCGCGGTTGAGTTGCGCGTAATTCCTCAGGGTGGGGGTATGGTTGGTATCCATGCCCATGGCGCGCGTGAAATGGGTGATCGCCTGGTCAAAGCTACCCAACTGCAGCCACGCATAACCCTGGTTGACCAAGGCCTGCGAATTAGCAGGGTTGATCTGAATCTGCCGTTCGCTGACCGCCACGACATTGGAGTACAGCCCGGTGGCCAGGTAAATTTGGGAGGCCATGGCCAGCAAGTTCTCATCTTGCGGGCTCTTGCGGATCGCCATCTGAAGACTCCGGTCGACACTGGCCTGGTCCTTGGCGCTGGCGTATATCTGCGCGGCCATGAGGAGCAGAGTGGTGTCGCCCGGCTGCTGTTCCAGGGCGAGGCGAATGCTCGAAAGTGCATTGCTGATAATCCCGTAATTCAGGTAGACCCGAGCGGCCATTGTCAGGATATCCAGATTGGTGGACGATTGAGCCATCGCCGCCCGGATCACCCCCTCCGCGCTCGGCACGTCCTTCCGATCCAGATGAGCCGCGGTCTCCACCAGCAGCACCTGCGTGAGGTTGCTGCGCCCCAAACCCACCAACTGGGCTTGAGCCCGAACCTCACCAACGATCCTCAACGCCTCCATGGGGAATCCCCGGAGCACGTTCATCTTCGCCAGCAGCAGTCGAGGCTCGAGCGCCTCGGGGGCAAAGAACTGAACCCGGGCCAACTCATGAGCCGCCTGACGAAACAGCTTGCCCTGAGAAAAGACGACGCCTTGACGGAAACAAAAGGCAGCATCGTCGAACGGGCCGTTCTCGCTGAGCACCTGGTCCCAGCGGCGGCGGCGCCCAAATCTATCTTCCACGGAACCGGAACCGAGTGGAAGCTTTTGGCCGATTTGAAGGCTATGATTGCTCTCAAGGTTTATCTCGGCGGCAATATTGTCCGGGTTCAAATCTCGCGCCAGATTGAACCGGGTCTGGGCCTTGTCCAGTGCCCCGCCCCGCTGCAATTGCACACCCCACCAATCCAAAGCCCGCGAGTAGAACGCCGCCAGATCGATCGCGTCGCGGTTGACTTCCGGTTCGAGGTGCAGCCGCGTGGTGAGCCGGCGGAGGAACATCGGTAAATTAGTCGAATTGTGCGGTGCGATGGCCGGCAGGAGCGATTCCAGCGTGGTTTGCTGAGCCTTGGCCCAAAAAGCCTCGTTTTCCGCCACCAGTTGCGGCGTCAAAGCCGGGGCCGCAATCGTGTTCGTAGAACAAAAGTTCAGTCTGTAGACTAAGCCATGAGGTTCGGGGTCAAAGAGCTCAAAGTAATACCCAAAACTCGGATGGAGGTAATACAGGCGATTGCTGATTGCCAGATTGGACATTAAGGCGATCAGATCCATATCGACGAACCGCTGATGCATGTCTTTAGGAGGATGAACGGGCCAGCGATCCCCATACCGTCGCGCCAGATAGCGGTGATAATCCGGTGACGCCAGCGCGGAGCAATCCAGCACCACATAATCCTTCCCCTGCGGTTTAACACTAAGCCAGGACTGGAGTAAAATCGCCCGCCGTGGGTCGTCGCAGAGGATGATCCCTTTGCCGGCCGGGAGCGCATCGGCCTGCGAGGAGGCGTACTGACTGAGCATCGGCCCGTTAGTCACTCGAATCTGCGGCAGGTTCCTCGAAATCAACATCGCCGGCGTCGCGATCAACAGCAACCAGATCACACTCGTCACTCCCCAGCGCGCCCATTTCAGCAGCAGATGGGTTCCGCGTGGCGCCCGCCCGCTAAACAGCAACAGGAAGTAGCCGCTGAAGTAACCCACGCACAAAGCTCCAAGGTACGCCAATGTCAGGCACGGCATCCAATAGTGCTTGCTGCGAGGGCTAAAAGAGGGATCCAGAGCCACCCAGATGCAGATGCCCAGAAACAAGCCGTGCACCACGTGGAACATGAACGTGCTGGTCCAAATCCCCACCCGGCTATTATCGCCAAAAGAGGAGGCCCATCGGGTGCTGATGATGAACAGCGGCAATAGGGATGTCAGCGCCAACAAGAGCGCCTCCTGCTTGAACATGGTAAAGTACTGATACACGGCTGCCAGCGCCGATTTCTGCAGGATCAGTTCGCTCCTCAATCCGGTCCAGAAAGGAACGTGAGAGATTTGAGCAAAACTCTGCACGACAGGGAGCAGCAGGTAAAGCGAGAGGCCGGCCAGGCACCAGAGGGCCAGACCACCCAAGAACCGCGTATTGAAGAAGCCGGTCTTCTTGAGCCACAGGAGGGCCACGACTAACACGGGGAAGAAAACCACCATCGCCCAGTTCCCGGTTACCCCCAAGCCGTAGATCAGACTCGCGCGAAAAAGCCAGGCATCGCTCGCGGTGATGCGGAATTCGAGCAAACAGCGAATGACGTAGGCAAACAAGAGCAGATCGAGCATCTCGCAATGATTGGAAAACGGCGCCACCACCAAATCCGTGGACTGCCCCGAGCCTGAAGTGGCGTTTTCCCAGAACGTGAGTTGCAAGGCACACACCATTACGGCCAGGATGGGAGGGAGCCAGCCGATCCGCCCGGGAAGGATGGCCATCTCGTTGTCGGCCTTGCCACGCTGTTCCTGGGTGCGGTCGTGCGGCAGCAGGGCTACGGAGCGCGCCAGCACGGCGAGGGTCAGGGCGGCGCAGGTCATCGAAAAAAGATTGACACCCAAGGGAGCCAGGCTGGCAGGGAGCCAACGCAGCGGGTACATGACCAGCCAACAAAGCGGCCCGCCCAGGTCCGGCTGCCAACTCCACCCGGAGGCCTTGGCCACCTGCAACAGGCTGCCAAAGGTCACCCAACGGCTCAGCGTCGCCCCAAAAAAGACGGCGGCTCCCGCCGCGATTATCCACGGCAATATCGCCGGGACAAATCGCTTCTCAGCCCCCAATTCGTGTTCGGTCATCATGCAGCAGACGAAAGTTGAGTCGATGCCGCCCAACTTGGCAAGTTAAGTTTCTTCGTGTTCATTCGCGAGCGGCGATGGGGCAACCCAGCGCCACCCTCTCGCACAGAGGTTATGACACCCCCTGCCCCGCAACGTTCAAGCGGGGCCTAAAAGCCCCGCACCCCTACCGCTAACTTCACAGCGCCTCCGCCAGCACCTCCGCGAGGTGCTTGGGCCGGATCGGAGCCAGGTGAGCGATCTGCTGTCGGCAACTGGCGCCCCCCGCCACGATGGTGGTCCCGAAGGGTTGGTTGCGCACCTGCGCGATCAGTGGGGCGGCCACTTGGAGCGAAAGCTCATACTTGGAACGTAACATCCCAAACCCCCCGGCCATGCCGCAACATCCCGTGTCCAATAGCGTCACTTCGCGCTCCGGCAACCGCTGCGCCAGACGCGCCAGGAACCCCGGCTCCATCAAGGCCCGCGTGTGACAATGCGCGTGAATGACGATATGGCCAGCCTTGGCCTTGAAGCGGAGCGCCTTCGGCTCGCGTTCGAGCAGTTCCGAGATAAACCGTTCAAACAAAAAACACCGCCGTGCCATCTGCTCCGCCCCGGTCAGTTGCAACTCCCGGTAATCCTCCGCAAACATCGAATAGCAGGACGGCTCGAGAAACAGGATGGGGGCCTGGTCGACATCCCGACTCAATAAAGCCAGGTTATGCCTCCCCGCCCGGCGCGCCTCGTCGAGATTGCCCTGACTGAAAGCCGGCCGCCCACAGCATTTTCGGCCCCTCGGCAACGCGACCTCGAACCCCGCCGCCTCGAGCACCTTGACCGCGGCGATCCCGATCTGCGGCTCGTGATAGCGCACGAAGGTATCGTCCCACAGCACCACGCGCCCGCGCGGGCCCCGCGGGTGCGGTCGCCGCAGGAACCATCGGTCAAAGCGCTGTCGGGCATAATGCGGCAGTGGTCGCTGCCAGGCGATGCCCAGGGCCTTGGAAGCAAAACTCCGCACCAGGAGCGAGTCGATGACCCGATTCGCCAACCGCGGGGCCAGGCAGCCCAAGCGGCCCAGTAGGTCCACCGAACTGAACAACCGCGCCCGCCAGGAGAGGCCGTCCCGCCGAATCAGGGCCTGCAGCAGCTCGGTCTTTAGCAATGTCAAGTTGACGTTAGACGGACACTCGGTGGTGCAAGCGCGGCAACCCAGGCAGCTGCCCATCGCGGTGTTCAACTCCCGACTGTCCAGGGGAAACACCCCCGATAAACCGCGACGCTCCAGCGCCGACCGGATGAGGTTGACCCGGCCGCGGGTAGACATCGACTCCTCACCGGTGGCAATGAACGTCGGACACATGGCGGGCGTCGTCTTCAGGCAACCGCCGCACCCGTTGCATTGCTCGAGATTGGCCACGAACGACCCGTCCTTCGCCGCAAACGCCAACTCCGGCGTAAACCCCAGATCCAGTTGATAATCCGCCCCTAACCGGAGATCCCCGTCAATGCGAAACCGGCCGTCAGGAATGATCTTGCCGGGGTTGAACAGGTCGTTGGGGTCGAAGGACCGTTTTATCTGGCGCATGACTCCGACCAGGCTATCGCCCAGTTGCGCCGGCATGTACTCGGTGCGCGCCATGCCGACTCCATGTTCGGCAGCCAAGGAGCCGCCATACCGCTTGACCAGCACCGACACCTCGTCGGCCAGCCGGCGATATTTGGCCAAATCCGACGCCGAATGCAAATCCAGGATCGGACGGACGTGGAGCAGCCCGGCCGCGGCGTGGCCATAAAAGGAGGCCTCCAGTTGCAGCGAGTCGAGCAGGGCGCGCAAGGAGGCCACATAGTCGGGCAAGTCCCGAGGGCGCACCGCCACATCCTCGATGGCGGTTACTGGTTTAGCGGCGCCCGCCCGCCCCGTAAGCAGAGATAGGCCCGCCTTGCGCAAAGACCATACCAGGTTGGCCTCCTCCCGAGTCTGAAGCAGGAGGGTTCTCTCGCCCAGGTCCCGCGCCGCCAACTCAGCCAACCGGCGGGGAGCGTCCTGGAAAAACTCGACGGCCAAGACTGCTTCCGCCGGCCGGGCGTCCAGGTCCAGCAGGTCCCGCGCCGCACGAAATGCCCGTTGGCCTTTGGTTTGATCCAACAACACCCGGTCCAAATGCTCGATAGCGGCTGGTTCCAGATCGAGCAACTCGACCGAGGCTTGCATCGCGTCGGCAACCGACCCAAAGAAAACCAGCCCCAGCCCCGTCTGCTTGGGGAGCGGCACGATCTTGAGCTCGGCACACAGGATACCCGCCAGGGTCCCCTCGCTCCCACAGACCAAATGGTTCAGGTTGGCTGGCTCGCGCGCGCAGCGGTCGATGGCATAACCCGGACGGCGTTTGAGCAAACCGGGGCCGAGCTTCTCCGCAATGGTCACCGAGTGGAAATAGACCAGGTCTGCCACCAACTCACGTTGCCGTCTAAGCGTATCATGCCGGGGACCGACCATGAGCACTCGCCCGTCGGCCAGCACCACCTCCAGTTCGCTGACATGGTCGGCGGTCGTGCCATAAACCGGGGCGTGCGCGCCGCTGGAGTTGTTGGCGATCATACCCCCCAAGGTCGCCCGCGAACCGGTCGCCACATCGGGCCCGAAGCAGTACCCGTGAGGTCGGAGAAACTGATTGAGTTGGTCGAGCACCACCCCCGCCTCGACCCTCACCGTCCGTCGTTCCAGGTCGAGGTCGGTGATGCGCCGGTTGTAACGGGCAAAGTCGATGACCAGACCCGCGCCCAAAGCGCCCCCGGTTAGCCCCGTCCCGGCCCCGCGCGGGATGACCGAGAGCCCGGTCTGAACCGCAGCGTCAATCAAAGCGCTGGTTTGAGTGGGTGTCCGGGGAAAAGCGACCGCTATCGGTTTCACCCGGTAAATCGAGGCGTCCGTCGCGTAAAGCTGCCGGGTGAAGTTGTCAAAGGCGATCTCACAGCCAGTCCCCTGCAGCGTCGCTTGTTGTTGTGCCGATGTCATCGCGCCCGGCCAGAGTATGGGCCGGCCACCGGATTGACAAAGGGAAAAAACCGCCCTGCAGAAAGCCGGCAACCTCGGCGGGCGGATTCCCAGGTCCGGAGCGCTCCCGGCTCGATTCCTTAGGTCGTGGGCCCGCGGTGGTTGAAAACCAGCGGTAAAAAGAGCTTGAAATCCAGCAACCCATCGGCGCAGAGTAGGCCATGTCCAAGCACTTTTGCCTGCTTACTTTGGTGTGGTTCGCGGTAGCCCAACTCGCTGCGGCGGCGGCTCCGACGCAAACTACCGTCCCGACCGGAGGGACGTTGAACGACGCCACTCCCGTCGGCAGTCCGCAGGCGGCCGCGCCACATAAGACCGCCTCGGTCGAGGGCATTACCGAGTATCGCTTTGCCAACGGGTTGCGGGCGTTGCTCTTCCCGGACTCCTCGCAATCCAAAGTGACGGTGAACATGACCGTGCTGGTCGGGTCGCGCCAGGAAGGTTACGGCGAGACCGGCATGGCCCATTTGCTGGAGCACATGGTCTTCAAAGGCACACCCCGGCACCCTAAGATCCCTAAAGTCCTGCAGGATCACGGTGCGCAGTTTAACGGGAGCACCTCCAGCGATCGCGTCAATTATTTCGAAACCCTGCCCGCGACGGATGAGAACCTTGAATTCGCCCTGGACCTGGAAGCCGATCGCCTGGTCAACAGTTACATCAAGCGCGAGGACTTGGATTCGGAAATGACCGTGGTCCGCAACGAGTTCGAGCGGGGCGAGAACTCAGCCAGCGGGGTCTTGGGCAAGCGCATCGCCGCCGCCGCCTACAATTGGCACAATTACGGAAAACCCACTATCGGAAACCGCTCCGATATCGAGCGGGTCCCCGTGGACAACCTGCGCGCCTTCTACAAAAAATACTACCAGCCGGACAATATCGTCGTGATCGTAGCCGGCCGTTTTGAGGAAACCAAGGCGTTGGCCCTGGTTCAAAAATACTTTGGGGTCCTGCCGCGCCCGGAGCGGAAACTCGATAGCACTTACACCGAGGAACCCGCGCAGGACGGCGAACGGACCGTGGTGCTGCGCCGAGTGGGTGAGTTGAGCGCCCTTGGCGTGGCCTATCATATCCCCGCCGGCCCGCACCCGGAGGTGGCGGCCCTTCAGGTCTTGGCCAACATCCTCTCCACCCAGCCTTCCGGCCGCCTCTACAAGTTGCTCGTTGAAAGCAAAAAGGCCGCCAGCGCTTCGGCCTACGCCAGCGCCGAACATGACCCGGGACTCATGACCATCGACGCTGAAGTGCCCCGGGGTGGGGCTGTGGATGAAGTTCGCGACTTGATCCTGAGCACCGTCGAGCAGATCGGCCAGAGCGGCGTCACCGATGAAGAAGTCAAACGCGCCAAACAGCAGATCCTCAAGGCCCGGGAAATGGCTGCCAATGATACGGCCCGCATCGGCGTGTCGCTCAGCGAATGGGCCGCCCAAGGAGACTGGAGACTCTATTTCCTCCACCGTGACCTGATCGAGCAAGTCACCCCGGACGCGGTCAAGGCCGCCGCCGCTCACTATCTGCAGCGTAACAATCGAACCGTCGGCGTCTTCATTCCCACGGACAAGCCCGAACGAGTCGAGATTCCCCCTACCCCAGATCTGCAGACCCTGGTGGCCAATTACCAAGGCCGGGCGGTCGTCGCTGAAGGCGAGGTCTTCGAGTCCACCCCGGAGAATATCGAGTCTCGGGTTAAACGTCTGGAACTCCCCGAAGGCATCAAAGTTACCCTGTTGCCCAAAAAGTCTCGCGGCCAGGAGGCACACCTCACGCTCACCCTGCATTATGGCGATGAAAACAGCCTCAAAGGACTCGAATCGGCCGCCGGCTTTCTCCACGAGATGATGATGCGCGGCACCAAGAAGCTCACCCACCAACAATTGCGCGACGAACTCGACCGGCTGAAAGCCAATATGGGCATGGGTGGCGGCGGCGGACGCGGGCGGGGTGGACGGGGCGGCGGCGGCGCCGCCGGGGCTACTGGCTCCATCAGCTTTTCCATCCAGGCTCGGCATGACACCCTGCCTGAGGTCATCGGTTTGCTAGGCCAGGTCTTGCGTGAACCCCTGCTACCAGCCGATCAGTTCGACATCCTCAAGAGCGAACGCCTGGCGATGATCGAGCAGATGCGCAGCGAACCATCCACGCTCGGTCCCCGGCTGCTCCAACGCGAGTTAAGCCCCTACCCCGCCGACAACATCCGCTATGTCCCGACCGTGGAAGAGTCCATCGATCGACTCAAACAGGCCACTTACCCTCAAGTGGTCCAACTTTACCGCGATTACCTCGGCTCGCAAGCCGGCGAACTCACCATCGTCGGCGACTTCGATGCTGAGGCCTGTCTGGCCCCCTTGCGCGACGCCCTCAAAGGCTGGAAGGCCGCCAAACCCTACGCTCGCATCCCGATGCCGATTCAGTCTCAAGTGGCGGGCGCGAAGCATGAAATCAACACGCCGGACAAAGCCAACGCCACCTATGTGGCTGGATTGGTGTTCCCCATGCGCGACGACGACCCGGACTACCCGGCCATGGTCATTGGCAATCACATCCTGGGAGCGGGCGCGCTCTCTTCCCGCCTCGGCAACCGCATCCGCCAGCAGGAAGGGCTCTCCTACGGGGTCAGCTCCAGCCTCACCGCCTCCTCTTGGGACCAACGCGGAACCCTCTCGATCACCGCCATCTCCAACCCCCAAAATGTCGCCAAAGTCGTCAAAGCCGCCCAGGAAGAGCTCGACAAGCTCTTGCGCGATGGTGTCTCCGCCGAGGAACTCCAAAACGCCAAACAGGGCTACCTCCAGGCCCAAAAGGTCGGACTTTCGAGCGACACTTCCCTGGCGGGCGTGCTTACCACCCTCCGCCACCGCGATCGCACCATGGCCTTCGAGGCTGACTTCGACAAAAGGATCGAGGCCTTGACGCCCGAGGCCGTCAATGCTGCGCTCAAGAAGCACATCGATCCCAAGAAGTTGGTTGTGGTTACGGCGGGGGATTTGAAGCCTTAGCCGGACCACGTCCGAAGTCCACTGACGTCCGGAGCGCCGGCTTGTAGCTGGCCTGGCCGTGGCTCCCTGAGATACCGTGAAGAAAACCTTTCCCACGGACATCCAATCCAGTAGTTTTCAATCTCATTTGAGACATGGCTATACACCCAGAACCTGAACACGGTGCTTGTCGGGCAAATTTCGGTCAACGGCCCGCCTGGAGGCGGCGGCTGGTTTGCCGTGTATCGAAGGGACTTGCGTTGGCGGCGGTGTTGGCCGGCTGCAAGCCGCAGTCGGCGGGAACTGGCGGTGGCGGGGGCAGACCCGCGCTGGGGAGCATGGCTGTCCCGGTCATTCCGGGTGTGGTCGAGCAGAAGGACGTCCCAATCTACCTGGACGGCTTGGGGACCGTTCAGGCCTTCAATTCAGTACTGGTCCGCACTCGCGTGGATGGCCAGATCAAACGGATTGCCTTTACCGAGGGACAGGACGTGCGGGCCGGGGATGTGTTGGCCATCATTGATCCCGCGCCCTACAAGGCCATGTTGGATCAATCGGTCGCCAAGAAAGCCCAGGATCAGGCCCAACTCACGGTCGCAAAAATCACACTGCAACGGGATAAAGACCTCCTGGCGAGCAAAATCCTCTCGGACCAGGATTATGACACGCAAAGCGCGTTGGTGGACCAACTTGCCGCCACCGTCAAGGCCGATCAAGCGTCCATTGACTCCGCCCAGGTGCAACTGGACTATTCCACGATCACCGCTCCCCTGGATGGGCGGGTGGGCATTCGCCAGGTCGATCAGGGGAACATCGTTCATGCCAATGATACCGGCGGCATCGTCTCGATTACCCAGTTACGTCCGATTTCCGTCGTATTCACCCTGCCCGAGCAGTCCCTCGGCGAGATCCAAAGCCACTTCGCAGCGGGCGAAAGCCTCCCGGTGCTCGCCCTGGACCGCGATAACCGCACCACGCTCTGCGCCGGAAAGTTGGCGGTCATCGATAACCAGATTGACTCCACCACCAGCACCATCCGGCTCAAAGCCACTTTCGACAACGCCGATTTGAAGCTGTGGCCGGGCCAATTCGTCAACGCCCGATTGCTCCTTGAAACGCGCAAGGGCGGCACGGTGGTGCCCGCCTCGGTGGTTCAGCGCGGTCCCGAGGGCGCCTTTGCTTTCATTATCGACGCCGACCTCAAGGCCGTGGTGCGCCGGATTAAGGTAGGCCGCATCGCCCAGGGGCAGGCCCTCATCGAGGACGGTCTCCGGCCCGGTGAGCGTGTGGTGGTGGACGGCCAGTACAAACTCCAGCCGGGCTCCCTGGTCAAGCTCCCCGACCCTGCGGGCGGCGCCACCGGCCCCAAAGCGGAAAAGCGTCCCGCCACCAAAGCTCCGGCCAAGCCGTGAACGTCTCCGAGCCTTTCATCCGGCGGCCGATAGCGACCTCTCTGCTCATGGCCGGCGTGGTGCTCATGGGGTCGCTGGGTTATTTCCTGCTCCCGGTCTCCGCATTACCGCCCGTGGATTTCCCGACTATCCAGGTCACCGGCCAATATCCCGGCGCCGCCCCGGAGGTTATGGCCTCCTCCGTCACGACCCCGCTGGAACGGCAATTCGGCCAGATCAGCGGCCTGGCCATGATGTCCTCGGTCAGTTCCTTCGCTAATTCGAGTATCACCCTCCAGTTTAACCTGGACCGCGACATCGATGCCGCCGCCCAGGATGTTCAGGCCGCCATGAATGCTGCCAATGGCGTCCTGCCGAAGATGCCCAACCCGCCTACCTACAGCAAGGTCAACCCTGCCGATGCCCCGATTCTCACGCTCTCCATCACCTCGGACACCCTGCCCCTGGAGAAAGTGAACGACCTGGCCGATACAGTGCTCGCGCAGAAGCTCAGCGAAGTCAGCGGCGTGGGACTGGTAACCATCGAAGGCAACCAGAAACCCGCCGTTCGGGTCCAGATTAATCCCACCATCCTGGCCTCCCTGGGTCTGGGCTTCGAGGACGTACGGACCGCCCTGATCCTGAACAATATCAACGCCCCGAAAGGCTCGTTGGATGGACAACGCCAGTCTTACGCCATCGGCGCCAACGACCAAATCTTCTCCGCCGCCGAATACGGCAACGTGATCGTCGCTTATCGCAACGACTCGCCGGTTCGCCTGCGCGATATCGGCGCCGTGGTGGACAACGTGGAAAATGTCCGGCTCGCGGGCTGGGTGGGGCAGCGGCCTGCCGTCATCCTTGACATCCAACGCCAACCAGGCGCCAACATCATCGAGACCGCCGACCGCGTCAAAGCCCTGCTCCCCCGCCTCCGCGCGACCATTCCCCCTTCCGTCAGCATTGCCATCCTGGCCGACCGGACCGAAACCATCCGCGCCTCCGTGCGGGACGTGCAATTCACGCTGCTCCTGACCGTCGGGTTGGTGGTGATGGTCATCTTCGTCTTCCTGCGCAAGCTCTGGGCCACGGTCATCCCCAGCGTGGCCCTGCCGCTGGCGGTCATCGGCACTTTTGGCGTCATGAAGCTCATCGGCTTCTCGCTCGACAACCTCTCACTCATGGCGCTCACCATCTCCACCGGCTTCGTCGTGGACGATGCGATCGTCATGATCGAGAACATCGTCCGTTACATCGAGGCCGGCGAGCAGCCCCTGGAGGCCGCCCTCAAAGGAGCCAGGCAAATCGGGTTCACCGTCATCTCGCTCAGTTTCTCGCTGGTCGCCGTCTTCATCCCGCTCATCTTCATGACCGGCATCGTGGGCCGGCTCTTCCGCGAGTTCGCCATCACCCTGAGTATTGCCGTGATGGTCTCGTGCGTGGTCTCCCTCACCCTCACGCCCATGATGTGTTCGCGCCTGCTCCAGGCCGAGGATAAGCAAAAACATGGCCGCCTATTCCGCGCCACCGAGCGCTTTTTCAAGGCAATGCTCGACGCCTACGACCACAGCCTGCGCTGGGTCCTGCGCCACCAGGTCCTCGTCGTCTCGGTTGCCGCCGGCACCCTGATCGCCACCGTTTGGCTCTATGTGCTCATCCCCAAGGGCCTCCTGCCCCAACAGGACACCGGCATGATCCTCGGTATCACCGACGCTTCCCAGACCATCTCGTTCCGGGCCATGGTTGACCGCCAACGCGACATCGCCGAAATCGCCTTACACGACCCGGACGTCGTGAACGTGGCCTCCTTTGTAGGGGGCGGGACCGTGAATCCCACCATGAACACGGGGCGGCTCTACATCGGCCTCAAACGGCGCGACGCCCGGAAGTCCAGCGCGGGCGAGATCATCGACCGCCTGCGCGAGGCAACCCGTAATGTCGAGGGCATTTCTCTCTTCATGCAGGCCGTGCAGGATGTCCAGATCGACAGCCGCGTCAGTCGGACCCAGTATCAATACACATTGCAGGACGCCGACGAGGGGGAGTTGTCAGTTCAAGCCTCGAAATTGCTCGCCCTCCTGCGAACGTTGCCCGAATTGACCGACGTCGCCAGCGACGAACAGCCCGGCGGGCTTCAGGCCAGCGTGGTGGTGGACCGCGAGAAGGCCTCGCGGCTGAATATTCTCCCCCAGGCGGTGGATGACACGCTCTATGACGCCTTCGGCCAGCGCCAGGTCACCACCATGTTTACTCAACTCAACCAATACCGCGTCATCCTGGAGGCAGATCCTCAGTTCCAACTTTCCCCCTCCGGCCTGGAGAAGGTTTACGTCAAATCGACCACCGGCCAACTGGTCCCGCTAGCGGCCTTTGCCACGATTAAACTCGACAGCGCGCCCCTGACCATCATTCACCAGGGTCAATTCCCGGCGGTAACCCTCTCCTTTAATCTGCGCCCCGGCAGTTCCCTCGGGGATGCCGTCAAGGCCATCCAGCTCGCTGAACAGCAGATAAGCCTCCCCGAAACAGTGGTGACCACCTTCTCGGGGAGCGCCGCCGAGTTCCGCTCCTCCCTCCAGAGCGAACCGTTCCTCATCCTGGCCGCGATCATCGTCATTTATATCGTGCTGGGTGTGCTCTACGAGAGCTACATCCACCCCATCACCATCCTCTCCAGCCTCCCGTCCGCAGGCGTCGGCGCCTTGCTGGCGCTCATGTTGACCGGGAATGACCTCTCCCTGATCTCCCTCATCGGCATCGTCTTGCTCATCGGCATCGTGCAGAAAAACGCCATCATGATGATCGACTTTGCCCTCGACGCGGAACGCACCGAAGGGCTGCCCCCGGACCAGTCGATTTACCAGGCCTGTTTGTTGCGGTTCCGGCCCATTATGATGACGACCATGGCGGCCTTGCTCGGCGCACTCCCGCTGGCGCTGCAGCACGGGGAAGGCTCCGAACTGCGCCGTCCGATGGGCATCGCCATCGTTGGCGGTCTGCTCCTGTCCCAGTTCATAACCCTCTACACCACCCCTGTGGTTTATCTCTACCTGGACCGCTTGGGCCGTTGGTTCAAACAGTGGCGTCATGCCGCCCATCTGGACCTTCCCGTCCCCGTTGTCACCGGGAGCACTGGGCTTCAGCCCGCGTTGGGCGGTGCGGCACTCCCCGAGACCGACTCGCCGAAAGAGAACTCGTAATGGCCGGCTTTTAGCAACCCCGTGAACGTCTCGGAACCATTCATTCGCCGGCCAGTGGGCACCTCCTTGCTCGCCGCCGGCCTCTTCTTGGCCGGGATGGTCGCCTACCATTTTCTCCCCGTTGCCCCGGTGCCGCGGGTGGACTTTCCAGTCGTCTCTATCGGCTCCTCGCTGCCCGGAGCCGACCCCGCCACGATCGCTTCCACCGTGGCCGCCCCGCTCGAAAAACGCCTCGGTCAAATCTCAGGCGTCTCCGAAATCACCTCCGTTAGTACCCTCGGCTCGACCGCCGTGACGGTTCAATTTGACTTGGACCGCAAGGTGGACGGCGCCGCACGCGACGTCCAGGCGGCCATCAACGCGTCTGCGGGCGACCTGCCCATCAACCTCCCCGGCCCCCCAACCTATCGCAAAGTCAACCCGGCGGACTCCCCCATCCTGATCCTGGCCATGACCTCGGATACCTTGCCGACCATGCAGATCTATGATTACGGCGACACGATCATCGCCCAGCGGCTCAGCCAGATCGAAGGGGTCAGCCAGGTCTATATCAGCGGCGCCGCCAAAGACGCCATCCGGGTCCAGGTCAATCCCGCCGCCCTGGCTTCCGCCAACTTGAGCCTCGAAGATGTCCGCGCCATGCTCGGACAGGTGAACGTCGATATGCCCAAGGGCAGCCTGGATGGTCTGGGCCAATCCTATGCCCTCGATAGTAATGACCAACTCCTCAAGGGCGAGGACTACAATTCCCTGGTCCTCACGCAGAAACTCAGCGGCCCGGTCAAGCTCAGCCTGCACGGCCGGGCCTTTGATGGCGTCGAAAACACGCTCCAGGCTGGCTGGTCGGGCACCCACGACGCCGTGCTCGCGATCGTCTTCAAACAGGCCGACGCGAACGTCCTCGAGACCGTCGACCGCATCAAGAAGGAGTTGCCGCACCTGGCCGAGTGGCTCCCGCCTTCCATCCACATCGAGGCCATCAGCGACCGCACACGAACCATCCAGGCCTCGGTGAAGGAGGTCCAGTTTTCGCTCCTGCTCAGCGTCGCGCTCGTCGTAATGGTCATGTTTCTTTTCCTCCGCCGTTTTTGGCCCACGTTCATCGCCAGCATCACGGTGCCCTTGGCGCTCACAGCCACGTTCGCCGGCATGTACTTCTGCCATTATACCCTCGATAATCTCTCCCTCATGGCCATCACCATCTCGGTGGGGTTCGTGGTGGACGACGCCATCGTAGTAATCGAAAACATCTTCCGGCACATCGAGCATGGCGAAACAGCCTTCACCGCCGCTCTGGTGGGCGCGCGCCAGATCGGTTTCACCATTGTTTCCATGACGACCTCGCTGGTGGCCGTGTTTATCCCCTTGTTGTTCATGGGCGGCCTGGTCGGGCGGCTCTTCCACGAGTTCGCGGTCACCCTCAGCCTGGCGGTCTTGGTCTCCGGCGTCCTGTCGTTGACCCTGACCCCGATGATGTGCTCACGCTTCCTGCGCCCCGAATCGAGCTACGGTCCGCCGGGAAGGCTCAATCGGTTCCTCGAAGCCGGCTTCAACCGTTCCCTCGCCGGTTACGAGACCGCGCTTCGCTGGGTGCTGCGGCATCACTGGATCATGCTCGGCGTGTTCGTCTCCACCTTGGTGGCCACCGTTTGGCTTTATAAAATCGTCCCTAAGGGCTTCTTTCCGCAACAGGACACCGGCGTGGTGATGGGCACTACCGAGGCGGCCCAGGACATCTCGTTCCGTGCCATGCGGGACCTTACCGAAAAGCTCCTGGCGGTGGTGATGGCCGATCCGGCGGTCGAGACGGTAGGCTCCTTCCTCAGCGGTTCCGGCGGCGGTACCGTCAACAGCGGACGCATGTTCATCACCCTCAAACCGATCGAGCAGCGCGGCGTCAGCGCCGATGTCGTCATCAACCGCCTCCGCGGCAAGACGGCCAAGGTCCCCGGCATCAGCGCCTTCTTCGTGGCCGCCCAGGACATCCGCATGGGCGGACGCATGAGCAAGGCCCAATACCAGTACGCCCTCCAGTCCACCGATCTCGAGGAGCTTAAGACCTGGTCCAGCCGTCTGGTCGACACCCTCCGCCAGAACCCGCTCTTGCGCGATGTGAGCAGCGACCAGCTCACCGGTGGGCTCCAAGCCAATGTCCTCATCGACCGCGATGCCGCCTCTCGTCTCGGCGTGTCGCCGGCTGCCATCGATAACACCCTCTATGATGCCTTCGGTCAACGCCAGGTATCTACCCTCTATAAGCGCTACAACCAGCACTTCGTCGTCCTGGAAGCCGACCCCGCTTTTCTGGGGGATCCTGATGTTCTCGACAAAACCTATGTCCGGTCCACCAAGGGCGCCATGGTGCCACTGTCGGCGGTGGCGAAATTCCAACCCGGCAACACTTATCTCTCGGTCAGCCACCAGGGCCAGTTCCCGGCGGTGACGATTTCCTTCAACCTGGCGCTGGGCGCCTCGCTCGGCGAGGCCACCGAAGCAGTCCAGGCCGCCGTGGACGATCTCCACATGCCGTCGAGCATCCAGGGCAGTTTCCAGGGCACGGCCCAGATCTTCAAAGCCTCCATGTCCAGCACCCCGTTGCTCCTCCTGGCGGCGGTTATTGCCGTCTATATCGTGCTCGGAATCCTCTACGAAAGCCTCCTCCACCCCGTCACTATCCTCTCGACGCTCCCTTCGGCCGGCGTGGGCGCCTTGCTGGCCCTCCTGGCCTTCCGCCTCGACCTCTCCTTAGTCTCGTTCATCGGCATCATCCTGCTCATCGGCATCGTCAAGAAAAACGCCATCCTCATGATCGACTTCGCCATCGAAGTCCAGCGCAGTGAAAACGCCAGCCCGCGCGATGCCATCTACCGCGCCTGCGTCATCCGGTTCCGGCCCATCATGATGACCACCATGGCCGCCATGTTCGGCGCCGTGCCCCTGGCCATTGGGCTCGGCGCCGGCTCCGAGCTGCGCCAGCCCCTCGGGGTCGCCATCGTGGGCGGACTGATCTTCTCCCAGGCCCTCACGCTCTTTACCACCCCGATCGTCTACCTGTCGTTCGAATACCTGCGCCGCCTGGCTGCCGATCTGCGCCGGCACCTCTTCACCATACCCCGCCCCGCCGCTTCGGCGCCCTAACTTCCCACCCTCAGCGATCCGCCCTCGGTGTCCTGCATTTGCTTGTTTGCTCACGGCGGTTCCGGTTAAGGTTCCCCCATGGATTTCTCTGAGAACCTGAGCAACCTCCAACGGCGGATCGAGGCCGCCTGCGCGCGCGCGGGCCGGGCCCGCGATTCGGTCACCCTCGTGGCCGTCACCAAAGGCCAACCGCCCCAGGTGGTTTCCGCCGCCGCGGAACTCGGCCTCACCCTGTTCGGTGAGAACAAGGTCCAGGAAGCCAAAGCTAAGATACCCCTCTGCCCCAGTCGCCTCCGCTGGCACCTCATCGGGCACCTCCAGTCCAATAAGTGCAGAGACGCCCTCGGCCTCTTCGGCATGATCCAGAGCGTCGACAGCCTCTCGTTGGCGGAAGAACTCAACCAACGCGCGGACCAAGCTGCCCGGACGGTGCCGATCCTGCTCGAAGTCAACGTGGCTGGCGAAGCCAGCAAATTCGGCTACCGGCCCGAGCTATTGCTGGCCGATCTCGCCCGCCTCAACGCCCTCAAACGGCTCGAAATCCACGGCCTCATGACCGTGCCGCCGTGGACCCCGGACCCGGAGAAAGTCCGCCCGATCTTCCGGCAGATGCGCGCCCTCAAGGAGCAATGCGAAGGCGTGCTGGGCGCCCCCTTGCCGCACCTCAGCATGGGCATGACCGGCGACTTTGAGGTCGCCATCGAGGAGGGCGCCACCATGGTTCGGATCGGCACCGCTCTGTTCGGCCCCCGCCGCCCCAAACTCTGAAAATCTTGGAATCGGACCTGCTGCTGACTGAACTGGCTTGACTCCCCTGCCCTACCTTTGCGTAATCAGCACCCATTATGAACCAGATCTACCCCCTCACTCGAAACCTGTGCTTTCTCCTCCTCACCCTGGTGGCGAGCGTGGCCTCCGCCCAGGATCTCCAACTTCCCGCCCCAAGGCAGTCCGGAGGGATGCCTCTGCGGGAGGCGCTGGCCAAACGGTCCACGGCCCGCGAGTTTGACCCCAAGGCCCTGCCAGTCCAGCAACTCTCGGATCTGCTCTGGGCCGCGTTCGGCATCAATCGCCCGGACGGCAAGCGAACCGCCCCCTCGGCGAAGAACTCACAGGAGACGGATATTTATGTGGTGCTCAAAGACGGAGCCTATCTTTACGCCGCGAATTCCAACCAATTGAGCCTCGTGGCGCCCGAGGACCTGCGGAGTCTGGCCGCAACCCAAGCCTTTGCCACCAATGCCCCGGTAACGCTCCTTTTTGTGGCCGACCTCTCCAGGATGGAAAAAGGCGTCAACGACGAGAACCTCGCCATGGCCAATATTGATACCGGGTATATCTCCCAGAATGTATATCTCTTCTCCGCCTCGGAGGGATTGGTGACCGGAGCCAGGGCCTCCTTCGATCGAAAGCGACTCGAGTCCAAACTCAAACTGCGGGCCACTCAGAGAATCCTTCTAGCCCAGTCAGTCGGTTGTCCGAAACCCTAAACAGCGGTCATGAACTCGTGGACAGGGTGGTGCCCCCCCAGTTTTGTCGGATCAGGGGGGCCCCCCCTAAATTCGCGCGATGAAGGGCCGAGGTGCCCCTAATTCTGGCTCATCCGCAAAGTTTGTACCTAACATCGTGGAAATTGGACTGGCGAAGATATGAGGTTAGCGTTGGGGCGTGAATCAAAGTCTGCTGCGGAGAGCTTTTGGCGT
>TBL_comb47_HYPODRAFT_10001063_pt1 | contig 36208 bp, 41 predicted proteins | sample TroBogypolimnion_40_FD_10682 | JGI IMG/M metagenome (IMG submission 10682)
GACGTGGTGTTTGCCATAGTGAAACCCAATGGTTTTTGCGGAAATAAAGGGTTCCAATGCATTTTCTGCAAATAAGAGCGGCGGTTGCTGGTAGGACATAAAGGATTATTATTTAGAGTTATAAGAGAGTTACAAGGGAGTTGACAGCTGTCATTCAAAATCGATTCAACAAGCAAACAAGCATCAAACATGTGTTTCAGCTTGTTAACTTGCAATCCGGTGATTAAGTTCATTATTTGTGTCTTAAGTTTCTTGAAAAAGCTGAAATTCAGGCAAATGACATTGCGCGATACCTTCAGGAAATCTTTTTTTTCCCTGTTGTTCGGTCTTGTTCTTCTGGGGTGCAGCGAAAAAAAATCGTTTACCCTTGATAACGATGATATCCGTTTTGCGGGATTCTACAGCGATTATCTTCTGCTTTCGGGAGCGATGGGCGAAAAAGAGGGTGCTGCGCCTGAGCCTGTTGACGCTGCGGAGCTTAACGGGCTGCTTGTGCGTCATGGGTTCAGCCGCGAGAGTCTTACCCGTAAGAGTGCAGCGTACAAAGAGAATCCTGAACTCTGGAGAGCAGTGCTTTTGCAGGTGAGGGAGAATATTCGCAAAAAATCAGCTGTCGTACCATGAGCAGACGCTATCCTTTTCTTGTCGGGGTTACCGGCGGGCTTGGCAGCGGTAAGTCGACGGTCTGCCGTTTTCTTTCGGAGCTGGGCTGCGCTCTTTTTGAGGCTGACAAAGTCGCCAGGGAGCTGCAGCTTAAGGATAGTGAGGTGATCGAGGGAATCAGCGGGCTTTTCGGTGCCGAGGTCTATTCGTTCGACAGGGCCGGAGAGCTTGTTCTGGATAGAAAAACAATAGCTTCTATCGTCTTTTCGTCTCCCGAAAAACTTGAAGCGCTGAACAGGCTTATTCACCCGAAAGTATTCAGCGAGTTTAGAAAAGCGGTGCAGGAAGCATCACGGCACGGCATAAAGATTCTGGTGAAGGAAGCGGCTATTCTGTTTGAATCGGGCAGCAACAGGCAGCTTGATGTGGTTGTGGTTGTGACGGCTGATGAAGAGCAGCGGATAGAAAGGGCTCTGCGGAAAGGGTTGGGCAGCCGTGAAGAGATTATGCAGCGCATTGCCCCGCAGTGGCCTCAGGAAAGGCTTATTGCCGAAGCAGATTATGTGCTTGTCAACAAGGGTTCTCCTGATGAGCTGAAAAAAGAGACGGAAGCGCTCTATTCCAGGCTGCTGGGTGCAGCTTCTTCAGCCTGCGATGGCCCCTGAGAGGGCCGGCCGGGTATTTCATTCAGGATGCCTTCCCTCATCGCTTGAGTGCGTTGTTTTTGCGGTTGACGTGAGCTGATATCAGGATGCTGAGCTCGTAGAGCAGTATCATCGGGAGGCCGATGACGAGTTGTGTGACAATGTCGGTCGAGGGAGTTACGACCGCGGCTACTATCAGGAGAAAAACAATGGCATGTTTGCGGTAGAACCTCATGAAGGCGGGTGTCAGGAGCCCTATTTTTGAAAGGATATAGGCGATGAAGGGAAGTTCGAACACCAGACCTGCAGTCAGGAGTGCACCGATAAAAAAGCTGACATAATCCTGGACGGAGATGTTGTTTTTGATGAGCGGGGTGCCGAATGTTGCAAAGAACTGGAGGGTGACCGGCAGAAAAACAAAATAGCCGAATCCTATGCCTGTAAAGAACGAGAGTGAGATAAAGAGTATTGAAAACCGTCCTGCCTTGCGTTCATTTTCGTGCAGGCCCGGTGCAACAAACTGCCAGATCTGCCAGGCAAGAAAAGGAAAGGAGATGATGAATCCTGAGAAGACAACGACCTGCAGGTAGAGGGAGAGCTGCCCGTAGGGAACAAGATTCTGCAATACCAGGGTTTGACTGCTCCGTTTCAACGGTGCAATAAGCACGTCGTTGACAAGAAAATCAGAATAGACTGTACAGAGGCCTGTAAGGAGCACCAGGGCGATGGCGGACTTGATCAGTCGTGAGCGTATCTCTTCAAGATGCCCCATAAAGTTCATGCCGCCCCCGGATTCGGACTCTGCGGTTTCGATATGGTTTGCTTCGTCAGGATCTTTTACGACAGGGATATATGGTGCCGTGACCTCTNTNGCATTTTGAGGGGTCCGGATTGCAGGTATGGGTTCTTTTTCTTCGCTCATTACTCTGTGGTAAACTGAAAATAACAGGTTGCTNAACTATCAGGATGATGGTAATAAGTACAAAACATAGCAACAAAGATGCTTGCCGCCAAAAATTGTTTTAGCTTAGGTATCTTTATGCTTTCTGTATCTTTGTCGTCCATTGTCATTGCATGTTATTTCTGCTTTTATGAAAACAGGATTGTGGATTGCGCAACGTTTCAGTTTTGCCCGAAAACGGTTCAGGGTCATCAATGTCATTTCGGCTATAAGTCTTGCCGGAATCATTGTCGGCGTCAGCACTCTCCTTGTGGTTATGAGCGTCTTGAATGGATTTCAGAAACTTGCACGCGACCTTTTTATCACCATCGACAGCCCTGCTCAGATTGTTCCTGTCAATGGCAGAACAATAGCTGTATCCGAAACGCTTCTGCAGGCTTTAAGTGCACTTGACGGTGTCGGAGCGGTTGAGCCCTATGCCGAAGGTGAGGCTGTTATGGCCAGCGGTGAGAAAAGCGAACTGGTCGTTGTTAAAGGATTCAGCGATGCGGCTCATCGCCGCCTGATGCAGCAGACCCATGCTACTCATCCCTATTTCACTGCTGAAACCATTGCGGCAGGGGAGATGCTGGCCTACAGGACAAACCTTCATGCGTTTCAACAGGTTAAGATTTTCAGTCCGGAGCTGATTTCCCTGGGTCTTGAATCGCTGTCGCAACCCTACCTGATACCGATGCTCGGTATTCCTGAAACAACAGTTTCATCTGTATTTTCCCTGCAGAAGATATTTGATGACCGGTATGTCCTTACCTCGGATCTGTTTGCCCATAAAATTCTGCTGCTTGGAAGGGGTGAGTATTCGGGGATTGACATCCGTCAGAAGGAAGGGCATTCGCGTGATGCCTTCAACGCCAGCCTCAGGCAATGGCTGGCTGGAAGCCCTATGAAAGAGATTTGGAAAGTCAGGACGCTGGAAGAGAAATACAGCAGCATTTTCACGGTGATGCAGCTGGAGAAATGGGCTAGTTTCAGCGTGCTGATGCTGATTATTCTTGTAGCGGCTCTCAGCCTTACCGGGTCGCTTGCCATGACGGCCATCGACAAGCAGCGCGAGCTTTTTTATCTGCGCTGCCTGGGCCTCGAAAAGCCTCAGTTCATGTCGATATTCATCATACAGGGCGGGATGACGGGGCTTGCGGGCACCACTGCCGGAATAATCATTGCGTGGAGCATCTGCAGACTGCAGGAGCTTTATGGGATTGTGCAGCTGCCTTCAAAAAGCGCATTTATCATTCCGGCCTATCCTGTCAGCATGCACCTTGATGATTTTGTCATTGTAGGGATAACAGACGTTGTGCTCTGCCTGGCAGTGAGCCTTTATCCTGCACGGAAGGCGGCCATGATTGCGACGAGCAATTCTCTCGATCAGAAGACCAACTGATGCGGGTAAACATAGTTCTATTAAGGGAAAAAATTACGTCGTTTCTGGCGATTTATATTTATTATAACTCTTGTTAATACCTCAAAACCCTCACTCCTGGCGGCAGCAACAAACAGGCTTATGTGTATCTGTATAATGGCCGCAACGAAGTAACTGTGAGCCAGTCCGGAACTGGAAAGTATGCTTACGTTGTGCAGAATGGCGGCAGTTCCGCTACGGTTTCTCAGTAAGTAAAGCAGGTATTAATCAGGAAAGGAAGGCGCACATTTAACACAGTAACCTCTTTCAATCGGAGGCAGGGTTTACCCTGAATGAACCAGTCCAGCTGGCAGTCCGGCAGGCGATTGAGACCGGAGTCTATTCGCTGGTGATGGAAGGAGCGATTAAGCATCTCTGGGAATTCAAAGACAAGACTGCAGGAGACAAAGTGGTAGCGGAGTATCTGGTTCGTCGTGATGGAAATGGTAAAGCTGAGAATGTGCCGGATGCGGAAAACCGGACGAGCAAAAAAAAGAAGAAAAGAGGGAAGAAAACGGATGAAGGGTTTTCTAATAAACCATTATATTCTGCCTCATGAGATCGATGAAAGCAACACTTATTGCTTTATCAGCATTCCTGCTGATAAACTCCCCTGCTTGTGCCCTTAGAGGAGGAGGTAGCGATAGTGCCTATATCACGCAAGCGGGAAATAACAGCACAGTCACAACCTCCCAGATAGCTAATGGGAATCCAAATACGGTTATCGTAACTCAGGAAGGGTTGTCGTCTTACGAGACTGCCTACATCAAGCAGGATGCTACAGGTGGTATCGGCAATCTCAAAGCAACAGTCGATCAGGCCAGTAATAATGACAGTGCGACTGTGAATCAGAAAGGATCGAGTCAGTCCGCTTCCATTACTCAAGGGGTTGGTTCATCGAATAGCTATGCTGAGATCGATCAGTATGCATCTTCTTCCGGTGAAACCGCAATCATCACTCAGGACGGTGGTGACAGCAATAAAGCATATATCATTCAGTATGGTCAGGGTGATTATGCAAACATCGTTCAGACCAATAATGGTAATATTGCCCAGATTATTCAAGACATCGGTGGTTTCAACATAGCAAGCATTACCCAGGAAGGTGGCGGCAACAACGCAAGTATTGGACAGTCCGGCAGTTTCAACACAGCGACCATTGAGCAGCCTGGCAATTACAATGCGGCCGTCAGCATAGGGCAGACAGGGAGCAACAACACCGCGAACATAAAGCAGACAGGCGATAACAACCCCGAAGTCACAATTGTGCAAACTGGCAACAACAACGCATCTTCTATCGGGCAGACAGGGAACAACAACACTGTCAGCATAGGACAGACAGGGAACAACAACACTGCTAACATTGACCAGCCAGGTAACAACAACACAGTAAACATAGTCCAGTCAGGAAATTCACTCTCCTTCCAACTGACGCAAAACGGCAATGGCAATAACGCGACACTTACCCAGCATTAATTCAGAAGAGGAGGCGCGCATCGAAAGCTGCGCTGTTCTTTGATCCTTGAAAATAACTGCAGGTCGTCAATTATTACCACCGGGATATTACCTGTAAGGGTGTATGTGAGACCCTTCAGACAAGTTCATGATGGGTGTTCTTCAATCTGAGGGTAAAGAGAAAGAGGAAATTACCACATATTGTTTATGTACACTATCTCCAGTAATGAAAGATTCGCCAGAACAAAGCCAAGCATGAGCGGTAATGGATTCATCAATACCTGTATCTTTAGCAACACCAAGATAGAGTGTGCAGGGAATGTGGATGCGGCTTAACATTATCATCGCTGTCAGGGCTTGACAGAGACAATTACTTTTCCAAGGGGTATAGGCAGATGCGACCTGAACAGCCCAACTGATCTCTGATATATTATTTAAACAAAACTTATTTAAACAAAACCCCATCGCTGATGTGGCAGGTTGCCGCTCAGCAAGTCGAAACAAGCTGACAATGGTGCGAAACGGCACCGTCAGAATGAGCAGACGCATCAACCCTGAAAGGAGAGTCGCTTCAAGGAAAAGTCTGCGTTCTCTCCATGATCTGGAGTAAAATTTATGAACCCTGTCAGTCAACGACACGAACAAGACCGTCACCCTCCAGTTCAGTCAGGAAGATCATAACATCGGTGATAATCTCCTCTTTTGTCCCCTGAAATTCCCGGAACAGAATCTGAGACACCTCCTCAATCCGAATTGATTTCTCGATAAGTTCCCAAATACGGCGTCCAACTAGATCAAGCGAGACATAACTATTCGTTGAGATATTAAGAATGACGATATCCTCATCAACTCTTGCTGTCATCATTCCTTCAGTACGAACAACGTTCGAGGATAATTGCATTCCCATACAACTTCACTTGATGATTTTTTTACCTTCAAATAGACAGCTTGTTTTGGCTGTTGCCATCAAGCCATAGTTTTTATGTAAGATGTTACCCACATAGAATAGTTTCAACGACTTCGTTGACCGTATAACGTGATTCCGGGCGGGCTATACGTGAAAAACTGACCTGATTGATGAGGGTTGTCATAAGTTTAAAACAACCCCGTTGTTGTTCTGGCAGTAGCGCCCAATACATACTTTCCTGTAAAGCAGAAAACTTTTCCTGACCCCGGAGAGTTTGACAGGTAACTTCTTCCTCAGCATGCCGACACAGAAAATAGATGGCCTTTAAAACAGCCGGTTCCCATGCCATAGCATCATTCTGTGGAGCCATCACCTTAATCCCTAACCTGGGGTTTCTTGGAAGCTTGCTAAGATCATATCCCATTCGGACAGCCGCATCCTCGCAGAGATTTAATTTGGAAATCCCGGGCAACACAACGACAGCGCCCTCTTTGTTAAAGCGCAAAACAGTGATATCATCTGCCAGCATCTTGCAGCCTTGCTCAAGTAAAGCTGCAAGGGTAGTGGTTTTTCCAGCGCCCGGCAATCCCGAAAAAGCAACTGCACCACGCGGAGTTACAGCAACACTGGCATGAAGAATAAGCGTACCGCGTTGCCGAAGCAGAGCTGCAATGATCCAACTGCTCAAAAAAGCAGCTAACATTTCGTCTTCTACGTCAGAAGCCCGTTCCAGTGTGACTCTTACACCCTCTTCAATCAGAAAACGTCCTACACGACTACCAGCTCGCAAAAGCAAGCGAGCTGGTGTTTCAGTCCATAAAATAGAATCTGACTCTTGCCTATCCTCCAATACCCCTGAGACCACTCCGTCAATAATAACAACATCTGTAACACCGTTCAACGGTGCTGGTTGAAGCATTGGACAGGGAAACGGAGTTTCAACAATCAATTCGTAGAGAAGGTAACGATACTGCACACGCATTCATATAATAATCTTAGATAGCTTCTCAATCATTATCCCAGGTGAATCGTAATTAACAACAAATCTGGTTAAGAACGGATGGTAACAGCAGTTTCCTTCATATCAAGACGAATGATGACTGGTGAATGCCAAACAGGCTTGTTCTCCAGTTCCTGGATATGAGTAATTTCAAGATTTGAGTCCTCCATTGCATTGTCCTCCTGGTTAGGTTATAGAGTCAGTGAAAAAATTATATTGGTAACTGAATGTAACGCCACATACAAACTTTTTTTTACCTATGACTTATATCAATGTAATAAAAAAAACAATTATTTGTCTGTTGCTTGTCGGTCAGAATTATGAATATTTTTTTTGGCACTGGTAACGAATTTGGTCGGTAAAATAGAGTTATCTGCCTTAAATAAAAGTAATTATCGATATTTTGAGCATTCCGGTGAAAGTGTTCCAAGTGTACCTCTACAAAATGTACCACCTTTTTCGGGCAAAATTTCCTTTTAAAACTTACACATTTTTCCCCGGTTTTTTTCTCCTCATTGATTCACCTTTCAGCTCAAGTCGGTGAGCATTTCCGACTAATCAATACATGATTCCATCAGCAATTTTTGGCTATGAAATCACCGGTTGGAGTTTCTAACGGAAAAATTTAGGTGCATTACCACCTGGATGACTTCAATAATGTGTTTGGATTTCTAAGAGACAACAAACCTTGATCTTTTCTTTGCTCGGGTTCTGGCGGCGGATTTGAAAATGGAATTGAGACCGGAATAGAACCTGTTGGCTAATGGATTAAAAAGTACACAATATTTTTGTTTCCCATTATACCCTCTCTTTGCCACCTGTGCGCTTGCCTAATCGCAGTATCTCGATGATCTGTTTTCCACGTTGATATCAGGTCTCCTGATGATAGCTGCTCTGAACAGGCTGCGTTGCTGTGTTCCTGTGTTCCATGAACAACATCCTACTTATCAACAAAATCCAAGACAATCACCTTTGGTGGCTCGGGATACGAATCGAGAACATGATCCAGAAAAACCTTGTTGCCATCTCAAGAAGTTCTTGGCTGATAATCATGTTTTCTCCTCTGCTGAAGGTCGGTTGACTGGCTAAATCATGGACGCTATCAGGTGAACGACCGACAGCCATTTTCAGTGCCGGATCCTTGCTTAAGCTGTCGCTGTCATTGGCGTCTTCGTATCCATAGGATATCTGAAATACCCGTTGGGTAAGCAGTTCCTTCATGTTATATGTAAATGAAGTGATGCTCCTGCATCGCTGGTGATACCTCCTTCCTTGAAATCAAGTGAGGCTTTCTTGTTCTTCACGGAGGTAATGGCTGAAGTATGATCGTAGGGAAAAAAAGTTTGTTGAGTGCTCTCTGCTGTGATTATATTCTGCAAAGAGGGTTGCATGAATATCACTGTTAGTTATTTGAGTTTAACTAAAAATAATATAATAAATTGCAGGATATTTTATGGCCCTTTTTTTATTGTTTCATGAATATTCAGTATAAGTAAGAAGTGCGGTAGTTTGTGTTGTATTGATTTTTCCTTGTCTACCTCCAAAAAAACTAAACAAGGAGACACCTATGCAAAAGAAGAAAATGATGTTTCTCACTCTCGCAGCATTTCTGTTGATGGCCAGTCCGGCTTTGGCTGCGATACTGCGAATATAATGCAGCAAGGCAATGGTGATGGTGCTTCTGTTTTCTAAGAAACTCCTGCGGCTGAAATACTCAACGCCTTTTTCTGAAGGGTATATCCTAATGCGTCTGCCTTCCTATGCAAGTTGTTAATAACTTTTTTTTGGTATTGTTCTTCATAGTAATTCGCACCTTTATCCACATAAGCCATTCCATACCTGAGCGCATTGTAAAAGAGTATCGCTAATTTTCTGGCAATCGCGGTTACAGCTTTCGCTTTACCAATCCGTGCAGCATATCGTCGGTAAGCAGCACCAAGTGCTGTATTTGTTTTTCCAACGACTACAGCAGCAAGCCTTAACATAGTCGCCACTTTACTTGAAGAACGTCGTGTTCTGGATGAGAGGATTTTACCGCCAGAGATTTTATTGCACGGGGCAAGGCATAGCCACGAAGTAAAATGCTTCGATGTCGGCCATTTGGTCATATCGGTTCCACACTCCGCAACCAGTTTCAAGGCAACTGAGGAACCTATGCCATGAATCTGAGTCAGGTCTATACCAATAAAACTGAACAATGATTGACGAACATCAAAGCTGGGATTATTCTTCGAAGACTCTCTACCCCTTGCTTTTTGAAGGGTAGGAGGAGGAGAAGTTGAATCGTTCTCTTGCTGTAATTGTTTCAGTGTCGATTCAATGACTCGATCACAGGCTTCAATTTTTTCCACGTAGAAGTCAATCAGTTCAAGAGCCTGAGTCAGAGCAAACAAATGTTCAGGCTTATAACTGCCGGTAAGAGCTGCCGTCATCACCTAGAGAGAGTTCTTACAGCGGGGATCCCTCAGCTTTACCAGTTCATTGGGATCATTTTGGCCCTGAACTATTGCCCGAATAATCGCAAGCCCTGTTTTGCCAGTGACGTCCGTTACCACATGTTGTAACTGAATATTCATCTGCATCATGGCTTTTTTGCATATGCTGGATATGAGCAGCCTTGTACTCAAGAAGCTTTTCTCGTTGCCGCAAATAGGCTCTCAGTCCAGCGATCTTTTGGGACGGTTGAAAGCTTGCTTGCAATAACCCGAACTGATGCAATTTCTGCAACCATTGGGCATCATTGACATCCGTTTTACGACCGGGAACCGTTTTCGCTGCTCGGGCATTCACCAGAAAAACCTCAAATCCATAGCTTTCAAGAATTTCAAACGCTGGAATCCAATAGACGCCAGTCGATTCCATGGCAATGGTATCAACCCGACACTTTTTCAGCCACTTCGCCATGGCATGAAGTTCTCCTGTAAAACTCTTGAATGTTCGAACTGGTTTATCAGTTCGGTCAGGTGGTACTGCCACTACATGAAACTGAGAGCCAATGTCAATGCCTGCTGCATTTTGGTGAATGACAGGCATGGCTGATGATTGATTGGATTGTGCCATTGTTGCTCCATCATAGAAAAGCTAAAGGGCGGGCTTACGGTAACTATCAATTTTCTAAACGGGATCATCAAGAATGACGTCACCACTGCCGAATCCGCAAAAAGCCCTGTACCATGTTCCCAAACGGGGTATGAAACCACCAGAACGCAATCGATCTCTCCCTCCAGCTCGTTAATAGATACTCCAGAGTTTCTATTTACAGAAAAGAATGTAATTATTGAAGTGTTCCCAAACAGCACCGGAAACCGGCTCAAACTCTGCTTCTGTATGGCAGGATACCAATTCCAATAGTGAATCCGCATATATCATACAAGCCGGTTATGGTGGTGAAACAGTAACGGTCTATCAGAATGGCAATTCTGGTGATTATGCCAATGTGCAGCAGTTTGGTTCTGGCGATACTGGATCGGTTAATCAAGGTAAGGGATCAAGCGGAAGTCAGGCTTGGATCCTTCAGACTTCAGGTGCTCAAGGTGAATCCGCTTCTATTAGCCAGGACGGTTCCGGTAATATTGCCTCAATCTCTCAGAATGGTGCGCTGGATACTGCAGCCATCTTCCAAGCTGGTGGAAGCAGTAACAATGCTGGCATTTATCAGGGCTATTACCAAGGCTATTACGGTTTGACTAGTCAAAGCACAGCACATATTGGCCATACTGGTGGAAGTAATAACGGTGCTAATATTTACCAAGGCATGTTAGGCACTTTGAGTACATCAGATACTGCAGGGATAGGCCAGCATGGAAATGCAAACAATGCCTCGATTGTTCAAAACCGTACGTCAGGGGAGCAAGGTTCTATAACCCAGTGGGGTAATGGCAACAATGGTGCCATCTCTCAAGATAGTGGATCATCTGATTCCGCAGCCATCTTTCAATCTCAGTTTGGAGCCGACGGTAACGGTGCATCTATTAATCAGACAGGAGGAACATCAGCGGAATATGCTGATATATACCAGGTCGGTAGTGGCAACAGTGGGTTCATTAATCAATATAATGGCCATAATGATATCGCCACGATCGATCAGACTGGAACCGGTAACGGAGCCGCGATCAATCAGGGCCTCTATAATTATAGTGGAAGCAATTATGACCAGGCTTACGTTTATCAGGAGGGTTCTTCAAACATTGCTCTCATTGATCAGATTGGTGCTGGAAAATCAGCATTAAATAACCAGACTGGTAATGGCAATAACGGATCGATCACTCAGCACTGAGATGTTACATTTTCAGGGAGACAGGGCGCTATTTTTTGCGCTTGTCTCTCTGAGAGTGTACTGTTAACGCAGGGAAACAGTTATGAAGAGAGTTGTTATTGGTTTGACAACCTTTATGAGGTTGACCCCAACCGGTAGACAAAAAATTGCTGAGTTTATGTGGGCTTGTTTTAAGTCACCACAATTACGCAATCAGGCGGCGGTAATTTTGTTACTGTTACTCAGCATTAATTCAGAAAGGGAGCCTTGCATTGACAGCTGCGCGGCTTTTAGAATGTAATTCAGAACTGGGAGACGAGGATGAATAAAGTGAGGGTTTCCCTGTTGAGCTTTGTTTTTGTGATCGGAACCTGTAGAGCAGCAGTTGCACAATGCGAGGAAGATAAGCAAATGACCGAGAAAAATTATCAGGACGAAATTATGTCCAACCCTGAAATGAGTGGGCCGGCACGCGCTGGTGCTGTCAGTGCCGGAGGGAATACGGCAATAATCAATCAGAGCGGATATCGCAATAGCTCGATCGTGGTACAGGGAGGGGACGGTAATGTGGCGGACCAGACTCAAACGGGTGAGTACAATGAGCTGCGGGTTGAGCAAAATGGCCGGTATAATCGATCTTATGAACGTCAGACCGGTGATCATAACCGCAAGGTAAAAATACAGAATGGTTCGGAAACGATTATTGAGCAAGTAACACCTTAAGATTAACCATGAGAGAGTCAGCAATGGTATTGTTGGTCGTGTACGACTTTCAAGATCAGACGGGGCAATTCAAGAATAACGAGAAATACACGGAGTATTCGAGCGCAGTGACAAGAGGTGGTTATTCGATACTGGTGAAGGCGCTTCTCGACACAGGAAATGGCGATTGGTTTATGGTGGCAGAACGAGGGGCGTTGAAGAATCTTCTGCAGGAGCGCCAGATCGTGAAGGTAACGCGCGGTGAATACTTGGGTAATAATAATCAGAAGCTGCCCGGCCTGCCGCCCATGCTTTATGGCGGGACGATGATTGAAGGCGGCATTATTTCCTATGACTCGAATATACAGACGGGTGGTATGGGTGCCGTGTACCTGGGCATCGGCGGCAGTGTGCAGTATCGCCGCGACCTTGTGACGGTATACCTGCGTGCCGTGAGTGTCGAGAGCGGACGTGTTCTGCTGGCTGTCAACAGTTCCAAGACGATCTACTCGGTGGCTTTTGACGGTAATTTTTTGAGGTACCTGACGGTTGCCAATCTCTTTCAATCGGAGGCAGGGTTTACCCTGAATGAACCGGTCCAGCTGGCAGCCCGGCAGGCGATTGAGACCGGAGTCTATTCGCTGGTGATGGAAGGAGCACTGAAGCATCTCTGGGAATTCAAAGACAAGACTGCAGGAGACAAAGCGGTAGCGGAGTATCTGGTTCGTCGTGATGGTGATGGCAAGGCCGAGAATGTGCCGGATGCGGAAAATCAGACGAACAGAAAGAAGAAGAAAAGAGGGAAGAAAACGGATGAAGGGCTTTCTGATCAACCCCCCGGCTAATGCTCATAAGGGAGGAGGGGGAGACAGTCTCTACAATCCAGACGGAGAGGCGGGCCCAAATATGATAAACGTAACCAGGAGAACGGTGGATGTAACATTGCAAGTATCCGGCAGTTCCCTGGGGGTGGCGCGGGCATACCGGTCAGATATTGAGCTCTTCGAGGGCGTCATGCAGTGTTCTGCAGCCTGCAATGGTTATCGGGAGCTTGAGGAGTGAGGGTTTGAGCTCGCGGGTGTTGGCTTCGGGGAGGACAATGCGTTTGAAGCCGAGATGGGCAGCTTCTCTGATGCGCCGTTCGCTGTCGCTGATGGCACGGAGTTCACCGGCAAGCCCGATTTCACCGGAGCAGACTGCTGCGGGATCAACCGGGCGGTTCATGAGCCCTGAGGCAATGGCGGCTGCGATGGCGAGGTCGGCTGCGGGTTCTGCCAGTTTCAGGCCGCCGGCTATTTTTACAAAGACATCCTGCCCCCAGGTTTCAATTTTCAGTCTGTTTTCGAGCACGGCGAGGATAATCGACATGCGTTTCAAGTCGAAGCCGGTGCTGATGCGTTGCGGCATGGAGTAGCTGGTTTTTGATACCAGGGCCTGAACTTCAACCAGAAGCGCCCTGGTGCCCTCAATTGCGGCAAGTATCGAGTTTCCGGGAACATCTGTCCTTCGTCCGGAAATAAAAAATTCAGATGGGTTGCTTACCTCTTCAAGGCCGGTTTCGTCCATGCGGAAGACGCCGATTTCGTTGGTGGAGCCGAAGCGGTTTTTTACGGAGCGGATAATACGGTAGCGCTGGTATCCTTCACCTTCAAACTGCAGGACGGTGTCGACCATGTGTTCAAGGGCTTTGGGGCCGGCAAGTGCGCCCTCTTTGGTGATATGGCCGATGATCATCAGAATGACGTTCTGCTGCTTGGCTGCCCGGATCAGGGTGGCCGCACACTCCCGGATCTGGGTAATGGTGCCTGCGGAGCTCTGGTATTCGGATGAATGGATGGTTTGAATGGAATCGATTATAACCAGGAGCGGTTTTTCGTGTTCAATGACGGCAAGTATGCGCTCAAGGTTGACTTCGGGGATCAGCCAGAGGTTGTCGGCTTTGATGGAGAGCCTGCGGGCTCGTTCGCGGATCTGGTTTGGCGACTCTTCACCGGAGATATAGAGCACTCTGGCGGGTGCCAGGCGAGGTGCAAGCTGCAGCATGAGGGTCGATTTGCCTATACCGGGTTCCCCTCCCACCAGCACCGCTGATGCCTGCATGAGTCCTCCTCCAAGCACCCGGTCGAGCTCTCCGATGCCGGTCATGATGCGCTGGAACTCTGATGGGACGCAGTCGTGCAGGTTCTGAACAACAGTGGTTCCTTCGTACGCGCCCGGCTGGCGGTGCTTCCGGTCGGGTTCAACCCTGGTTTCCTGCAGCGTGCCCCAACTCTGGCATTCAAAACATTTTCCCTGATATTTCAGGGAAACGGCGCCGCAGTTTGAGCAGATATATCTGGAAGCTGTTTTTGCCATGACGCGTTACAGGCCGTTGATACGCTGGAACGACTGCAGCGTGTTTTTCATGAGCATGGCAATGGTCATCGGCCCGACTCCGCCGGGCACCGGGGTCATGGCGGATGCAACACCCGAGACGCCTTCGTAATCCACATCCCCGACCAGGCGGGAGCCGCTCTTTGCTGAGGGATCTTCAATGCGGTTCATGCCTACATCTATCACTACTGCTCCCGGTTTTACCATATCGGCGGTAATAAATCCGGCCTTGCCGATGGCTGCGATGAGAATATCGGCCTGTCTGGTGTGGAAAGCAATATTCCGGGTGGCGGAATGACAGATGGTGACTGTGCAGTTTGCAGCNTCAAGTTTCTGAAGCATGAGGTTGGCCATGGGTTTGCCGACAATGTTGCTGCGTCCGACAACAACACAGTGTCTGCCACTGGTTTCAATGTTGCAGCGTCCGAGCAGCTCAAGTATTCCATAGGGGGTGCAGCTTATAAAACATTTGTCGAGATGGCCCATGACAAGGCGCCCGAGGTTTTCAGGATGAAAGCCGTCTACATCTTTTGACGGGTCGATGGCGAGAGTGACGGCAAATTCATCAATCTGCTCTGGCAGGGGCTGCTGGACAAGGATGCCGTGGACGGCTGGATCGTTGTTCAAGGCATGTATGGTCTCAAGCAGATCTTTTTGGGTTGTTTCGGCCGGCATTTCAATCACGCTGGAAATCATGCCGATCTCTTTGCATGTGTTGGCTTTATTGCGTACATAAGCCTGCGATGCCTGATCATCTCCTACAATGATGAGGGTGAGTCCCGGAACTTTGCCGGTGATGGCTTTGCAGGTGTCGACGCTGGCTTTCAGTTCGTTTTTCAGGTCGAGAGAGACCTTTTTTCCGTCGATAATGAGCATTGTGATGTAACCTGGTTGTGTGTGTTCCATTATCAGCTGCTTTTCTAATATAACGCAGTCATTCGCTATGAAAAATTCATTGAAGCAGCAAATCCGGTATTATTCATATAAAGATAGTTTGTTATGTCGCTTGTTTCCATAGGTGATGTTCTTGTTGATAAGGATGTTCTGGGGGCTTTTTTTGCCTGCGATCTGCATGAATGCAAAGGAAGGTGCTGTGTTGAGGGTGAACTTGGTGCTCCGTTGTCTGATGGTGAAGCCCTGCAGCTTCAGCATCTGCCGGTTGAGCTGCTGAGGATGCTTCCTGAAAAGAGCGTACAGTATCTTCATCGGCATGGCTGCGTGGAGGTCTATCAGGGAAGAGAGTATACCAGGACAATCGCCGATCGCGAGTGTGTGTTTACCTGTGTTCGCGAGGGGATTACTGTCTGTGCAATCGAAATTGCATTTCGGGATGGTCTGCTCAGCTTTGACAAGCCGTTATCGTGCCGATTGTTTCCGATAAGGGTAAGAAAAAAGTTTGGTTTGGATTATCTTGTTTATGAACAGCACTCCATGTGCCGCTCTGCCAGGAAAGGGGGGGGGGAGCGGCATGTTAAACTTATTGATTATGTGCATCACGCTCTTTGTGTTTTGTATGGTCATGACTGGATAAAGAGTTTGAAAGCATTTGTCGATTCTTCTTCCTTGAAGTAATGCCAGATTTCAGGCTTCAGCAAAAACAAAAGCAGCTGCTTTCCACTCAGCAGATTTTGAGCAGCCAGCTTCTTCAACTTCCGATGCTGAACCTTGAACAGCGGATGTATGAAGAGCTGCAGGCAAATCCGATGCTGGAGTTTGTTGAAGAGCGAAAGGACACCGCCGGTGATGTTGCTGATGACAGTTATCGGGAAGAGAGTGACGATATGTTCGATTCCGTTGAGCGCTTCAGTAAAAGTTCTCTTAAGGAGCGTTATGAAGCCCCTCCTTCTGGTGAAGCTGCTGAAGGACGGCTCAGTTTTGCCTATGAAAGCGGGCCGAAGGAGAGATTCTTTCAGGCGGTTCAGCATGACAGTTTTCATGAAATACTGCTTAAACAGCTGACCTTGCAGGAGGGGATCGGCAGACGTGAGGTGATGATTGCCATTGAGATTCTCGGTAACCTGGACGGTGATGGTTATTTTACAGAGGAGTACAGTGTTCTTGCTGACAGTCTTCAGCTTGAGGGGTTTGAAGTGAGCAACAAAGAGCTTGAGAGGGTATTGCGCAAAATCTGGTTTCTTGATCCTCCTGGGATCGCCGTAAAGGGGTTGCGTGAGAGGCTTCTTGTTCAGCTTGAGTTTTCTGCCACCCGTTATGATCCGAAGACATACGATGTCGCAACCAGGATTCTTCGTGATCATTTTGATGATTTTATTCACAGGCGTTATGAGGTGCTGGTCAAAAAGCTTCTGGAGCCGAGTGCAGGCGTTGAATCAGCTATCTCTCTCATCACTGACCTTGATCCCCATCCCGGTATTTTTCAGGATGAAGGCGGTTACTATATTACTCCTGATTTTGTGGTGAGTTATGAGCATGGTGCGTTGACTGCGGTTCTTAATGACAGGAGCGCTCTTTCAGTGAGGGTCAGTGATGTTTATCTTGACCGTCTGAAAAACAGGAAAGGCCCGAAAGAGGAAAAGCAGTTTATCCGCAAGAACCTTCAGCGGGCAAAAGAGTTCATCAGTGCGATCGAGACCCGGCGCCAGACGCTTCTGAAGGTTATTGAGGCTCTGATGAAGCGTCAGTATGGTTTTTTTGTTTTCGGCCCTGAGCGTGTGGTTCCCCTCGGCATGAAAACCATTGCTGCCGAGACCGGTCTTGATATTTCGACAATCAGCCGGGCAGTGAATGGTAAATATGTTCAGACTCGGTTCGGGGTTTTTGAGTTGAAGTCTTTTTTCAGCGGGGGACTGTCGACTGATGATGGCGATGATTTGTCGAGCAAGATTATACGGCAGTATATAACTGAAATGATTAAGGAGGAAGATGGAGCCCATCCGTTGAGTGATGACACTATGACGGAGATGCTGATGGAGAGGGGAGTGCATATAGCGAGAAGAACGGTTGCAAAATATCGTGAACAAATGCAAATTCCAGTTGCAAGATTAAGAAAAAAAATATTTTAATTGAATGTAGACTGATGAAGAATAATGAGAGGCCACTTATCCGTTCAACAACGGTCATCGGGGTTATAAGGGACGGGAAGGCAGCACTTGGCAGCGATGGCCAGATGACTCTGGGAAATACAATTCTTAAACAGTCCACACGGAAAATCAGAAGGTTGTATCAGGGCAGACTTGTTGCAGGTTTTGCCGGGGCAACTGCTGATGCGGTGACGCTTCTTGACCGGTTTGAAGAAAAACTTGAAGCGTTCAACGGGAAGCTTGATCGTGCGGCGGTTGAACTTGCCAGAGACTGGCGGACTGACAAGTATCTCCGGCGGCTGGAGGCTATGCTTGCCATTGTCAGCAAGGATAAGGCGCTTATCATTTCCGGTACGGGAGATGTGATAGAGCCGGAGGATGGCATTGTTGCCATCGGCAGCGGCAGTATGTATGCGCTTGCTGCGGCACGGTCGCTTATGAAACATTCGGCTCTTCCGGCCAGGGATATTGTTCATGAGAGTTTGAAGACAGCTGCCGATATCTGTATTTATACCAACGATCATATTGTTATCGAGGAGGTCTGAGCAGCATTGCATTTAATGTTCGTCCGTCGTTCGTCCGGGTTGCCGGATTGAGATTTTTTTTTTGTAATTCACAATTTTCAGCATGGAAATGACTACAAACAGCGAGGGAAGTGCCCTCGTATTGCCCGAAGCCAAAAGCGGTGTTCAAAGTTCAATTGCGGCGAGTAATCTGACTCCTAACCAGATTGTTTCGCAGCTCGATAAATATATAATCGGCCAGAAGGATGCGAAAAAATCTGTTGCTATAGCGTTGCGCAACAGGCTTCGCCGCCAGCATGTGAGTGAAGATCTCCGTGATGAGATCATGCCCAATAATATTATTATGATCGGCCCGACCGGGGTGGGAAAAACTGAAATTGCCCGAAGACTTGCCAAGCTGGCAAAAGCTCCGTTTGTCAAGGTTGAGGCATCGAAATTTACCGAAGTCGGCTATGTCGGCAGGGATGTGGAGTCGATGATTCGTGATCTTGTCGATCAGTCTGTGGCTATGGTGAGAAGCGAAAGGTCTGAGGATGTTCGTGAAAAAGCTGCGTTGCTTGTTGAAGAGCGCCTGCTTGATATTCTGCTTCCTCCGCTTGGTTCATCGCCTGGTTCCCGGAATAATGATATCCAGAACGAAGATGATGCTGCTGCCGGGGTTTCGAGTGACGTGCCCGATAAGTCACTTGAGGTTAACCGCCGGAGCCGGAAGAAGATGCTTGAACGTCTTCGCAACGGGAAGCTTGATGATCGTCTGATTGAAATGGATACGACAGGTGATAATCCCGGCGGGATGATGCAGATTTTCGGTCCTCTCGGACAGATGGAGGAGATTGGCGGGATTATGCAGGACCTTATCAGCGGGCTGCCTCGCAAACGCAAGAAAAGAAGAGTTTCCATTGCCGAAGCCCGCAAACTTCTTGAGCAGGAAGAGGTTCAGAAGCTCATCGATATGGATAGTGTCGTTAAAGAGGCTATCAATAAGGTCGAGCAGTCGGGTATTGTTTTCATTGATGAGATTGATAAAATTGCCGCACCATCGTCCGGTGCCGGTGGAAAGGGGCCGGATGTGAGCAGGGAAGGCGTGCAGCGTGATCTTCTGCCGATTGTCGAGGGTTCCAATGTTGCAACCAAACATGGCATGGTGAAGACTGATCATGTGCTGTTTATTGCTTCCGGCGCATTCCATGTTGCAAAGCCTTCTGATTTGATTCCCGAGCTGCAGGGCCGGTTTCCTATCAGGGTTGAACTGAAAAGTCTGACTGAGGAGGATTTTTATCTGATTCTCACGCAGCCTGACAATGCTCTTATCAAGCAGTACTCGGCTCTGCTCGCTACGGAAGGGGTTGACCTGACTTTCAGCGACGGATCAATTGGCGAGATTGCCAGAATAGCGGCAAGAGTCAACGAGAGTGTTGAAAATATCGGAGCCAGGAGGCTGCATACCATTATGACCAATCTGCTTGAGGAGCTGATGTTCAATATTCCTGAAAATTTTTCCGATACTCATGTCGAGATTGATGAAGCCATGGTGAAGGAAAAGCTGAACCATGTGGTAGCCGACAGAGATCTCAGCCAGTATATCCTTTAACAATAATCATGGCAGGCATTATGTCAATACTTGTTCTCAACGGCCCGAACCTTTCACGGCTTGGAAAACGCGAGCCTGACGTTTACGGGTATCAGACTCTTGATGATATCAATAAGGGGCTCGTTGCGAGTTTTCCGGAACTGACGTTTGAGTTTTTTCAGTCGGAAGATGAAGGCGCTTTGCTGGAGAAACTTTTTCATATTGAGGACAAGGGCGGCTACCGAGGGGTTCTGCTCAATGCCGGGGCGCTCACTCACTATTCGATAGCTCTTCGTGATGCCATCAGCGGAGTGCGCATTCCCGTCGTGGAGGTTCATCTTTCCAATATTTATGCCCGTGAGGAGTTCCGCCGCACCTCAGTCATATCTGAAGTATGCGTCGGCGTGATCAGCGGGTTCGGAGCGAACAGCTATCATCTCGGCGTCAGGGCTCTCCTGGGGATGTCCGGTAAACAGTAACCTACTCTTTCGTAAGTTTTTTCAAGAGTGCGCGCATCTCCTCAATGCGTCTCTTGTCGCTTTCTATCAGGATGGGTTTGTCAAGGGCGGTTTTCATGAGCGTGACTGCTTCCTCCTTGTTCCCTGAGTCAATGCAGATCAACGCCAGTTCGTGGTAGTTTCTGATGATTCCGGGATCAATGCTGATCGCTTTCCGGAAAGCTTTTTCTGCCAGGGTATAGTTGCCTTTCGGCACCTCGCCGATAAAGGCGTTGCCTACCATTCTTCTGAACCATCCGATATTTGCGGCTTCACGATAATAAGAGCCGAGCATGGAGAGCGCAGTCTCATCGTTGGGGTTTAAACGAAGCGCGGTATCAAGTTCCCGTTTTATCTCCTGTGCCCGCCTTAATTTTTCCTTGGTGCCGATTTTGTCGGCCATCATGCCAAGTGATGCGGCAAGCCATGTGTGGCTTTTTGCGTTGGTGCTGTCGAGAGCTATGCCGTTGCGTGCATATTCCGCTGCTTTTCGGTAATGCAGCATACGGGCATCGGATTTTCCCTTAGGAAACGATTCCCCAAGGCTGACCTGCAGCCGGGCCATTTTCCAGTAGAGATCAACATTTGATGGATTATTGCGAAGCTCTGAGGAGTATATCGAATCGGCTTTTGAGTAGTTCATCTGCCATACCGCCTCATCTGCTATTTCGACTGGTGGTACCGTTGGTTTGATTGCAGCTTTTTTTGTTTTTTTTGCAAATACTGCAGGAAGATTTGCCGTCAGGGAAAAGAGAAGAAAAATAGAGGCCCATCGGTAAAGGGAGGAACAGCGATGTCCGGAGGCAGGCATTTTCAGTTATTTGAACCAGATGGAATCGGGGTATCTGTGGTGAAGCTGCTTGTCCACCCCAAGCCAGTGGCCTGATGGGAGCAGCATCATCAATACCGAAAAGATCATAAACGGAGGAAGGGAAAGATTGTAATAGCCGCCCGCCGCAAAATTCAGCACCAGAAATAACGCCAGAGCAGCGTTGGCCCTGACGGCAAAACCGGCCAGAAGCGAAAGACCGATGATAAGTTCGCCGACGGTAACAATCCAGGCAATCGGAAATGCCAGCGGTATGGCAAAGTGCTCAAGATAGCCGGCCTGAAAGGAACCTGCAGGAAGTTCCGCAAAACGCTTCGTAAAAAATCCCAGCATCAGGTCGCTCCAAAGCCACCCCTTTGTCAGTTTGCGCCAGAAGCCGTAGAGAAAAAACGCTGCAAAGAGATAACGTCCAACAAGGAAAACAATAATCCCGACTTTCTTTAATGGATTGTGTTTCATCTCCCTGTTCATGTCGTTGATGGTGTTCTGCTTCAATATCGGGTATTGGCCCTGATTGCTTATTATCGGTATATGCTTTGCAATATATTCATATTTAAAAGGTTTTGAAAAAGAGAGGTCAAATTCCTCAGGCCAAACCCATAAAATTTTTTTTCAAATTCCCTGGTGATATATCAGCTCATAGAAAGGTTTTATTATTGGATAATAATTTATAGATGAACGATTATTTTGCAAAGGCACCCATGCCACTCACTGTTTCACGGGCGCTTAAGAAGTTCGGTTCGGATTTATCTCCGGCCAGAAGACGGCGTTTGATTTTTTCAATCAGGAGTTCGTTATCATTCATCAGTTTTCTCCGAAAATAATTCTAATGGAGTGACAATTTCCGGTGTCGGCAGGTTCAGTCGGGCATTGATCACACGAATATGCTGGCGTTTGCTGGCATTCGCCTGGTGATTGCAGTTCCAAGTTAACAAAAAATCAATTTTATAGAACGAGGCATAGGCCAAGTGCAGGGCACCCCGCCATGGCGAGCGGGACGAAGGAGGCGAAAATACGATTCGTCCTGAAGTTTGTTAAGCGTGTTCAGCTTAGAGATGAGTTACATAAGGTTCAGGGGATCGACATCGACTGTGAAGGCGAGCCCTGAAGAGCGGAAGCGGGCAGTAATGTCGTCGCTCATTTGTTTGACGAACAGGGGGGAGAGTTTGCCGTTGAAGAGTTTAACCAGAACGTGGTATCGGTAACGGCTTCTGATTTTTGCTATGCCTGCCGGTGCCGGTCCCAGCACAATGCCCTTCTCTTGCGGCAGTTGATGTATCAGGGTTTCTCTGCAGTAGAGTGCAGCGGCTTCGGCCTGTTTTTCGTCCGTTGAGGTGCATTCGAATTTTATGAGTCGTGATGCCGGCGGGTAGCGGAGCGATTTTCTGATTGCGGTTTCTTCGAGAAAAAACTTTTTATAGCTCTCNTTTCCCTGCAGAAGGGCGGTGAATACATCGCTCTCTTTGTTGAAAACCTGGAAGTAGACCTCTCCCGGCATTGAGGAGCGGCCTGCGCGTCCGGCCACCTGGGTGAGCAGGGAAAAGGTGCGCTCGGAGGCTCTGAAGTCGGGAATGTTGAGCCCTATATCGGCCATAAGAACTCCTACAAGCGTGACTGCCGGAAAGTCGAGCCCTTTTGCAACCATTTGTGTGCCGAGAAGGATGCGCGCTTTTCTGTCGTGAAATTCTTTGAGAATACGACCGTGTGAGCCTTTGGCGGTTGTGGTATCGACATCCATCCTGAGGATTTTTTCTTCAGGAAACAGGGTGTGCAGTTCTTCCTGGATGCGCTCTGTACCGCTGCTTTTTAAAAAAAGATCGGTCGAGGAACAGTTCAGGCATGAAGCAGTGTAGGTTTCGGCATGGCCGCAGTAGTGGCAGCGGAGATGGTTCCGGGCTGCATGGTAGACCAGCGGGATGGAACAGAACCGGCAGAGAGGGATGTGGCCGCATGCAAGGCAGAAGATGCTTCCGGCAAATCCCCGTCTGTTCTGCAGAAGAATGACCTGCTCATTTTTTTCGAGGCGAAGGGCAATCTGGCGATAGAGCAGTTCAGAAATTGAAGCGGAAGCTTTAGGACTCTCTCTCATCCAGATGAGGCTGATTCGGGGCATGGCTGCTCCGTCAACGCGTTCGGGCAGATTGATAAGAGTGTATTTACGGGTAACGGCATTGCTGTATGATTCAAACGATGGCGTTGCAGATCCGAGCACACAGATTGCTCCGCTGAACATTGCTCTCATGACCGCGGTATCCCGTGCGTTATAGCGGGGATTACGGTCCTGCTTGTAGGCGCCGTCGTGTTCTTCGTCCACAATGATGGCGCCGAGATTGTCGAGAGGAGCGAAAATGGTTGAGCGGGCGCCAAGGGCGATTTTTGTTTTGCCGAGCCGGATGCTGTGCCATGCGTCATATTTTTCCTGGTTGCTCATGGCGCTGTGCATGATGGTGAGGCCGTCATGAAAATGCTCACGGAACCGACCGGCAGTCTGCGGAGTCAGGGCAATTTCAGGAACAAGCACAATTGCTGTTTTGCCGGAAGCGATGACTTGTTTGAGCAGTTCGATATAGATCAGGGTTTTTCCGCTGCCGGTAACCCCGTGCAGAAGAAAGGTGTTGTACTGCTGCTTTTCATACGCGTCGAGAAGCTGGTCAAGAGCTTGTTTCTGGCCAGTTGTCAGGATTTTCGGCGATTGAGGTTTTTCTGAAAAAGCGGTTGTGAAATTGCTTGAAATCTCTATCTGGATCTTTTCGACAAACCCTTTTTTAACGAGGGCGTTAAGGGTTTCCCTGGAGGCGCCTGTGGTTTCTGCATAAGCAGGTGTTTTGTCGGTGGATGTGAGCATTTTGAAGGCTTCAAGCTGTTTCGGGGATGCCTTGAGACTCTCCTCAACCTGTTCCGGCAAGGACCTGCTCAGCCGGTAAGCAGTTTTCTGCCTTGGTTTTGTGGCGGAGAACTTTTTTGTAAGCGTCAGATGTCCACCCCGTTCAAGCTCCGCCAAGGTACGATAGAGCTGCTTTTTCCCGAGTCGTCGCTGAAGCTGAACAACAGTCAGCCGCTTCTCTGCGATCATCATCCGCATGATGGAGCGACGGAGTTTCGTATTGATGATTTTCGTGCTTTCGGCCTGCAGAGCAAAGCCGGTTATCTCAACAACGTCATGAACCGTCGTCCTTACTGCTGCAGGAAGAGCGGCAGTAAGGGCATCAATTCTCCTGGTCAGATAGTAATCCGCCATCCACTCCGTCAGCTTCAGGAGGTCGGCGTTAAGAACAGGACGTCCGTCATAAAGCACGTCCAGGAGCTCCATGCCCGACACCTCTTCGGCATGCTGTGGCGTGAGGCTGATCATGTAGCCGATTGAAACGGAGCCATTGCCTCTGGTTGAAGAAAGAAGCACCATGCATCCCGGGTGGATACCTTGTTCCAGGGTTTCGGGCACCAAAGCGTAAAAAGGGTCGCCTCTGAAATATTTTTCTGCTACTATGAGTGCATGCATGGCAATGAATGAAAAAAGTCAGTGATAGGGCACTGACTTTTTTTTAACTGAATGACTTCTGGAGAGTATCAGGATGTTGCGAGTGCTTCAAGAATCCTGTCGCGGATTTCCTCCACTTTTCCTGTTCCCTCTATTCGATGATAGTGCGGTGCTTTGACGGAACCGTTCTTTGATAAGTTCAGATAGTAGTTGATCAGCGGAGCGGTTTGGGCATGATAGATTTCAAGCCGTTTTCGAACAGTATCCTCGTGGTCGTCCTCTCTTTGAACAAGTGGCTCTCCTGTTTCATCATCAATATTCTCTGTTTTCGGGGGATTGAAACGCACATGATAGGTTCTGCCCGAAGCAGGATGTACACGACGTCCGCTCATCCGTTCAATTATCTCTTTATCCTCGACATTAATTTCAACGACATGGTCTATGCGGATTCCGTCTTTTCCCAATGCTTCCGCCTGCGGAAGAGTGCGGGGAAAACCATCAAAAAGGCATCCATTGGCGCAGTCAGGTTCTGAAAGACGCTCTTTGACCAGACCGATAATGATTTCATCGGAGACAAGCTGGCCTGAGTCCATGATTTTTTTGGCGGCGATGCCGAGGGGTGTTCCTGCGGTTACCGCAGCACGCAACATGTCGCCGGTCGATATCTGCGGGATATCGAGGGATTTTGAAATATAGTTTGACTGTGTTCCTTTGCCTGCACCCGGTGCTCCCAGTAAAATAATTCTCATCAAACTGATGTTATATGGTTTTTTTTGATGTGACAATCATGATTTTCGGCTTTGAAACTCTTGCCTGATCGACTGCTGCCGTGACTTCAGGGTTGCATGCCGATGATCCGATCTGTTCGGCACCATCTGAAACAGGTGCGGAAGAGAGGGATGTTTCATGAGTTTTTGAAGAGGTCAGGAGCTGGATAGTCTGAACGGGTGCTCTTTTTTTGAATTCGATTGCTTTGGCTTTCGGGGTGCTTTCAATTTTTTTATGATTTTTCTGCAGCCTTGCTTCATTAAAAATCTGCTGGCATGCTGCTGCAGCTCCTTTTGGATCCAATGAACGGTATTGATAGTCTTCGTCCTTGACCACCTGTTTTCTGAATTCGAAATCGAGGGCTCCGAGCATCATTCTGATCACTCTGCGGCTTTCTCCGAGATCCCCCCTGGATTCAATCTGGGTTTCAGCTTTGGCGTTGACTGAAGTAATAGGCCGACCATTGACATCCTTTTCTTCAAGGAGTCCGAATGCGACATTTATTTTCAGCCCCAGGAGAATAAATGAGCTGACCTCGGCACGAATGGAGGTCATACCGCCTACTGCTGTTTTTTCGCTTGTCAGATTCCATCCAACCCAGTGATCAATTTTGCTGAGGATAAACCCAGTGATTGCAGCGACGGGTTTTTCGTATCGTCTCACCTTCAGTTCATGGAAAACAGGGCGTTCCGATGTGTGTGTCGCATTGCTTGTTACGCCGTAGTACGCTTTGTTCAACTCGTTTTTGAAAGGAATCAATTCAGTCAAATCCATGATTGTTGAGACGGTTAAAGATTATTGCGGGTTAAGTGTGCTGTTTGCTGCCAGTTGTCCGCATGCCGCATTAATGGTTGTTCCGTAGCTTTTTCTGACCGTGACATGTAGCCCTGACGTCAGGAGGTGTTGCTGAAACATCTCTCTGGTTGCGCCGTAAACAGGCTTGAACTTGATATTAATGATTGAATTGTAATCAATCAAATTTATTTTACATAAAAAGGTCCTGGCAAATCGGGCAAGCATCCTGGCATCATCCAGAGAATCGTTGATTCCTCTCAGGAGCATATAGACGATGGTGACAGGCATTCCGGTCAATTCTGTATACTCGGCAAGCGATTTGCCCAGTTCTCTGAGCGGGTATTGCCGGGCGGCAATGGGCATGAGTGATTCACGTTTCTGCTGATTTGCGGCATGAAGCGAGACGGCAAGTTTTGTTTTCATGCCTGACCTTGCGAGCCTTTTAATTTCGGGGATTATCCCTGCCGTAGATATGGTTATTTTTTTCTGCGAAAGGCAGAAACTGTAATTTTTTGTGCTGAGGGTATCAATGGCTTCAATAACGTTGTCGGTGTTCAGCAGCGGTTCACCCATGCCCATAAAGACAATATTGGTGATTTGGTTGCTGGAATCTTTTTGTGTGACAAGGTTGTCGAGGGCATAGACCTGTCCGGCAATTTCTCCGGCGCTGAGATTCCGCCTGAACCCCATATTGCCTGTAGCACAGAATGGGCATTGAAGCGGGCACCCGACCTGCGATGAGACGCAGGCAGTCATCCTGCTGGCTGAAGCAATCAGGACACTTTCCACCATCTCATTATCGGGCAGTTTCAACAGTATTTTTTCTGTTGGATTGTCGCAAGCCTCTTCGAAACACTCCTGACGATCAATGAGCTGCAGCGGTTGAATTGAGAATATTTCAGCAAGCTTTTTGCGTAACTCAAGACTGAGGATGGTCATTTCCTGAAAGCTTGTCGAGTGATGGCTGAAGAGCCACTGGTGTATCTGGGCGGCTCTGAATGGGGGCTCAGACAGGGCTGCCAGAGCTTGCTTGAGCTCTTTGAAGGTGAGGTCTATTATATTTTTCTTTAACAGCTGGGTCATCGAAATGTGATGGATTTGTGGAACACAATGGTCACTGATGAAAAAAGTCCGGGTAGAGATGGAGCCTATCCATAAAAATATATGATCTCATTTGTTCTTTTGCTTGTCCAATTTAAAAAAGTACTTTATACCGGAAAATTATACTGCCGTGAAGCTCTTTCTGTGCATGACAACAGAAGAATTTCTGCTTTTGGCAGCGAGTAAAAAAGGCATAGATTACGTTTTAATTTTTTGTTTAAAGTTACCTCAAACTCATGATATTACCTGAGTATGGCCGGACACTGCGTTCCGCGGAATGGTCTCCGGTCATCGACGAGATTCTTGAAGGGCAGCATTTTGTTATTACAACCCATGAAAATTCCGATGGTGACGGTCTTGGCAGCGAGGTGGCTCTTGCACTGGTACTCAAGGCGATTGGCAAGGAGGTCACTATTGTCAACCCGACGGAAATTCCCCCGAATTACCAGTTTCTCAAACAGCTCTATCCTGCAAGTGTTTTCAATAATAAAAGTGAAGAAGCTATTCAGGAGCTGTCGCTTTGCGACGTTGTTATTCTGCTTGATGCCAATTTGCATGACAGGATGGGTTCGCTCTGGCCTCATGTCAGTTTTTCCAGAGAACTCGGCAGTCTGAAAATTGTCTGCATTGACCATCATCTTGAACCGGAGGATTTTACTGACGTGATGGTGTGCGAAAGCTATGCTTCATCGACTGGTGAGCTTGTTTATGGTTTTGTCTGTGCCCTTCAGGAGCGGTTGGGTCTTGAGCTGTTCACTCCTGACATTGCTGCCGCGCTTTATGTCGCCGTCATGACGGATACCGGTTCGTTCAGATTTCCCAAAACAACGCCCTACGTCTATCAGCTTGCCGGAGATCTGGTGAGCAAGGGTGCTGAACCTGCGGAAATTTACGACAGGATCTACAACTCTCTGTCTCCTTCAGCACTGAAACTTCTCGGGGCTGCACTGAGTGCCATTTCCATTCTCGATAACGGGGAGATTTCTTGGCTTTTCATATCGCAGGATATGCTTAAAGCGACAGGAAGCAAATTGTTTGATACCGATCTTATTATCCGCTATCTTTTAAGTGTGCCTTCAGTGCGTATCGCTGTTCTTATGGTTGAGATGCAGGACGGAAGAACCAAGGCAAGTTTCAGGTCGCGGGGTAAAATCTATGTCAATCATCTGGCTAAAAAATATGGGGGAGGCGGGCACATGAATGCCGCCGGATGCCTTTTCCAGTTCTCATCCGACAAGGCTCAGAATGTATTGCTTGAAGATCTGAGGGCATTTCTTAAAAATTATGATGAAGCAGGTACACCATCTTTTTAACGATCGTCAGTGAAGCTATGAAAATATCAGTAGTAAAAAGTAATCTGCAACAGGTCGGGACTGATCTTCTTGCATTGCCGTTCAGCAGTGATTCATTGAAAAAAGAGGCTGGAGAAGTGCTTGCGGCGTTAGGGTTTGATGTTCAGGTGTTGAAAGATTTCAAAGCTGAGGCCGGCGAGGTTGTTGTTTTGTATGGTGGAGCCGGAAAGCATGCTGCTGCAAGGATTGCTCTGCTTGGTCTTGGAGAGGGAAAAACTCTTGAGGATTGGCGGAAGGCTTCCGTGTCCATAGCAAATAAAGCTGTGGAGATGAAACTTGAAAAAGTTGCTGTTGACTGTTCCTCTTTTGAGACTCTTGCGGTATCAACCGGACAAAGTGCTGCAACGCTGGCTGCCGCCCTTGTGGAGGGCTGTGCTGTCGGTTCGTACCGTTTTAATCGCCTTAAAAGCGGCAAGCTGGATAAAAAGAAGTCTGCCGGGAAACCTGAAGAGATTGCTGAACTTGTGCTGAGGGTTGATGAAGGAGGGGTTGAGGAGATCAAGAAAGGGGCAGCTGAAGGCAAAATTGTTGCTTCTTGTCAGAAGATGGCCAGGAATCTTGTGAATCTTCCCGGTAATTATCTGCAGGCTGAAGATATTGCAGAAGCAGCGGTTGAATCCGGCAAAAAACATGGTTACGATGTCACTGTTTTTCATAAAAAAGAGATAGAATCTCTTGGGATGGGCGGATTGCTTGCGGTCAATAAAGGCAGTTTTCATCCTCCGACCTTTACAGTGCTCGAATACAAGCCCAAAGGGAAAGCCGGGATGGTTGTCGCCCTTGTCGGTAAAGGGGTCACCTTCGATTCCGGTGGCATTTCGCTCAAGCCTTCTGAAAATATGGGTGAGATGAAGTCTGATATGTCAGGTGCGGCCAGTGTTCTGGGAGCGGTTGAAGCTGCTGCCCGACTCGGGCTTTCCCTCCATGTTATCGGTCTTATTCCGGCAACTGACAACATGCCCGGCGGTAAAGCTCAGAAGCCCGGCGATGTTATTACCACGTATTCAGGTATTACAGTTGAGGTTGGCAATACAGATGCGGAGGGTCGTCTGATTCTTGCTGATGCCTTGACTTATGCAAAAGAGAAATACAAGCCGGATGTGATTATTGATGTTGCGACGCTTACCGGAGCCTGCATTGTTGCACTCGGCTATGCTGTTGCTGGTCTTTTCTGCAATAACGACAAGCTGGCTGATGAAATTTTTCAGGCCGGGCAGCAATCCGGTGAAAAGGTATGGCGGATGCCGCTCTGGGATCTCTATGATGAGCAGATAAAGTCGGACGTTGCCGATGTGAACAATACCGGCGGACGCGGTGCAGGCTCCGTCACTGCGGCAAAATTTCTTGAGAAATTCATTGATGGCCATAAAAACTGGGCTCATATCGATATAGCCGGTCCGTCATTTATTCCGAAAAGCGGTGGCAAGGTGAATGGAGGAACAGGTTTCGGCGTGAGCCTGCTTGTTGAACTGATGAAAAAATGGTCATGAACAATTCAATCTGAATGCATCATGAAGAGCGTATCGCAAAACCCTGTTGTGATCATTCCGGGTGTGCTTTTCTGGGACTCCCTGTACGACATTATGAAAGATGCTCTTGCAGTGTATATTCCAAAAGAGAGAATCTCTATAGCTCCGGTATCGCTTGTTGACTGGATAGGTTTTCCACCTTCACCCGAAAAGTCCACTAACAGGGTCATGAAAGCAGTAGACTCTGCCGTGAGGCAGATGGAGCGAAAATTTCCAGGAGAACCCGTAACCCTTGTGGCTCACAGCGGGGGAGGGACGGTCGCGATGGTCTATCTGCTTGAAAAACCATTTCAGGGTGATCTTTATTATCCTGGAAAGCGGATTGCAAAGCTGATTACTCTTGGAACACCTTTTCATACCCAGGAATATTATGCGAAAATAAAGACAGATTTTATATTCAAGCACCTTCAGGCGGATTTTTTTGCTCGTTTTCGTGTTGTTTCTGTTGTCAGTGACAAGTATAAGGGTAATGCCGAGGGAAGTTTTGTCGAAAAAATGTGTTACAGGTTTTACAAAAGCGTTATGGATGACGGTAATGTGGGCGGTGATGGAATAGTGCCTGCAAAAAGTTGTTTTCTTGAGGGGGCTGAAAATGTTACTATTCCTGATGCAGAACATCTACCAACACCGCATACCAGGTGGTATGGGACAAAAGAAGGGGTTGAACAATGGATTCAGTGGCTTTAAGTGAAAGAAGACTCAGGGCTGCCGGGGTTGTATTTTTTGCATTTCTTCTGGTTCTTTCGGCGTGCAGTCAGGAGCAGCAGAAGAAGGATCCGAGGCAGGAGCATATCGAATCAATGATGGCTATTCTTGCTCAGGTTCAAAAGAATCTTGGCAGGATTCAGCAGAAAGAGGCTGTTGTTGAGCGTCTTTCAACCGGGATTGAGGGTCGTGATACAACAAATGTCAAGCAGATTGGTCGTGATATCAGCAGCAGTATCCGTTTTATTGATTCCACGCTGGCTGCAAGCAAAAATCTGATCAAGAAGCTTGAGGCGGAGAACAGGACCTCCTCTTATCGGGTCGCATCCCTCGACCGTCTGGTTTCGGAGATGAAGGTCGCCCTCAACACCAAAGACAGTGAGGTAACGGCACTCAAAGGGCAGATGAAGAATCTGAACAAGCAGATTTCATCTCTTACGGCAACCGTCGATGTGCTTGACAGGTTCATCCAGGATCAGGAAGTTCAGCTCTATACCGCATATTACATTTCCGGGACATTTAATGATCTTGTCGCTAAAGGTATTCTGGTGCGCATCAATCCGCTTGAGAAGTTGTTCGGCAACGAGTATCGTCTCGCATCTGACTTTAATGTGAATCTTTTTAAAAAAGTTGACATTACCGAAACAAGGGATCTTTTCTTTGACAAGCCCCTCTCAAGCCTCAAAATCATAACACCTCATACCGCTGGCTCTTATGAGCTTGTGGGCGGAAAAACTTCTTCAATTCTGCTTATCCGCAATGAAAATGATTTCTGGCAGAAATCCCGCTGTCTGGTCGTTGTTATCGAATAAAGATTAACATTCATGAAAATAACCATTTTTGGTTCAGGGTATGTCGGACTTGTTACAGGCGCATGTTTTGCAGAAGTCGGTAATGATGTGCTTTGTGTTGATATTGACCAGCAGAAGATAGATAGTCTCAATAATGGTATAATTCCCATTCACGAACCCGGTCTTGATGAAATTGCTGCTGAAAATATCAGGGCAGGTCGACTGAGGTTTACCTCTGATATGCAGGAGGGTGTTGATTTCGGGCTTTACCAGATTATTGCTGTTGGAACTCCTCCCGATGAAGATGGCTCTGCGGATTTGCGCCATGTGCTTGCCGTTGCTCACAGTATCGGCATGTCTATGAAGGAGTACCGGATTGTCATCAACAAATCTACGGTTCCTGTCGGTACAGCAGACCGTGTCAGGGAAAAAATCCTCTCTGTTCTTGCTGAAAGAAAGGCTGATATTGATTTTGATGTTGTTTCAAATCCCGAGTTTCTCAAGGAGGGCGATGCGGTCAATGATTTCATGAAACCCGAACGCATAGTTATCGGGGTTGATAACCCGCGGACCAAGGAGCTGCTGCGTTTTCTCTATTCCCCTTTCAACCGCAGTTCCGATCGTTTCATCGCTATGGATGTTCGTTCAGCTGAACTGACCAAGTATGCGGCAAACGCCATGCTTGCAACAAAAATCAGTTTCATGAATGAAATTGCCAACATCGCTGAACGGGTTGGTGCCGATGTTGAAGCGGTGAGAAAGGGTATCGGGTCTGATTCAAGGATCGGTTTTTCGTTTATCTACCCCGGCGTCGGTTACGGGGGCTCATGCTTTCCCAAGGATGTTCGTGCGCTCGAAAGAACAGCTCACCAGCATGGTTATCATTCACGAATTCTCCAGGCGGTCGAGGCGGTTAATCATGACCAGAAAAGCACTATCGTCAGAAAAATAAGGGATCATTACAGTAACGATATCGAGGGTCAGGTTTTTGCGATCTGGGGACTTTCCTTCAAGCCGAATACCGATGATATGCGTGAAGCTCCAAGTCGAAGGGTTATTGAAGAGCTGTTGAACGAGGGCGCAAGTGTCAGACTCTATGATCCGGTTGCCATGGATGAGGTCAGAAGGATATATGGTGAACGTGACGGGGTTTTTTATGCATTGAACCAGGAAGATGCTGTGAAAGGCTCAAACGCTCTTGTTGTTCTCACCGAGTGGCTTGTTTTCCGCAGTCCCGATTTCGATATGATTAAAAGAGATCTCAGCCATCCTGTTATTTTTGACGGCAGAAATATTTACAGTCCGGAATTTATGGAGCATTCGGGATTTATCTATCATTCCATAGGCCGCCCTTCAAGGGGGGTGTTCTGACCTACAGCCAGAAACGGTGGAAGTGATGCAGCGGACCGTTTCCATTGCCGAAACGATATGAGGCACCTGCCTGCAGAGCATCATCAATATAGACTTTCGCCTTTGCAACAGCACTGTCTGTTGTTTCCCCTCTGGCCATAAATGCAGCAATAGCCGATGAGAGCGTGCATCCGGTGCCATGGGTATTGCCGGTCATGATTTTTGCTGAGCTGTACCAGAAAAACCGATTATCGTACAGAAGACAGTCACGGCAACTCGTTACCGTCACGATGCCCGCCCTTGACCAGTACAGCGGCTGTTCCGGTTTCAAGCAGGTGTGTCGCTGCGCTTTCTATTGCTTTCTGAGTTCCCGGGGGATGTTTCATGCCTGTCAGCAGGGCGGCTTCCGGCAGGTTGGGTGTAATCAATGAGGCCAGCGGGAAAAGCTCCTTCTTCATGAGGGGAATAGCATCGGGTGGAAGAAGGGGGGTGCCTCCGGTAGAAGCGAGCACCGTGTCAAGAATGACGGGAGGATTTCCTTTAAGTTCCCTCAGCAATGCCGAGACGGTTTTGATGGCGGCAGCACTTCCAAGCATCCCGATTTTTACAGCATCAATTCCAATATCCATAGAAATGCTCCTGAACTGCTCTCTGATGCAAGTTTCGTCAAGAGGGTATATTGCATTGACTCCTGTCGAGTTTTGCGCTGTAAGGGCGGTTATGACCGATAATCCGAAGCACTCAAGGGCGGCAAACGTTTTAATATCCGCCTGTATGCCGGCTCCGCCGCTGCTGTCTGATCCTGCAATGGTAAGGACGGTTGTATAGGCTTTGTTCATTGTCTGCCTGTTTTTATGGCGCACAGGAGTTCATACGCAGCCTTTGAGGGCTCTTTTGCCCTGCTCACTGCCGATATGACCGCTACAGCGGAAGCTCCACGCGAGATAAGCAGCGGTGCGTTTTCAGCATTGATCCCTCCTATGGCAATAACAGGCAGAGATATACTTTCTACGCTCTTTTGTAAGTTATCAGGGCCCAGGGGAGCATGCTCTTTCTGTTTTGATATGGTTGGATAGATATGGCCGAATCCTATATAGTCTGCTCCATCTTTTTCTGCCTGCAGCGCTTCTTCCGCACAGGAGGCGGATATCCCGATAATCAGCTTGTTTCCAAGCAGTTTTCGGGCTGCAGCAGCAGGAAGATCATCCTGCCCGAGATGAACACCGTCAGCGTCACATGCCAGGGCAATGTCCACCCGGTCGTTGATGATGCAGAGTGCGTTGTATTGGCGGCAGCGCTTGCGGATTTCAACAGCCCACGAATAAAGCTGGCTGCCTGAAGCAGTTTTATGCCGTAACTGAATCATGGCGGCCCCTCCTTTGAGGGCCTCTTCTGCAAGAGTAATCGGGCAGAAAGCTTCATCGGTTATGACGCAGAGAAAAGGTGAAGATGGAATCATTGGCAGATGATACTATAAAATTGTTCAAGGGTTTCAACAAGTCGGGCAGTATCTTGAAAGACCGATAATCCAGCCGCTCCATAAGCACCCTCTTCCATGCAGAGAGCAGCATTGTCAGGTATTATGCCTCCCAGTGCATAGACTGGAAGTGATGTTGCCATGCAGATTTCACCAAGTTTATGAAGGCCTTGAGAAGCGCCGTATCTCCTTTTGGAAGGTGTATCGAATACTGGGCCGAACAGCAGGTAATCAGCGCCTGAGCGCTCTGCAATGTGCAGTGCTTCCAACGAGTGAATACTGCATCCAAAGATTAAATTTGGCGCAAAAGTCCGAAGTTTATCTGCCGGACAGGCGTTTTCCGGCAGATGGACGCCATCAAGCCCAGCAGTAAGGGCAATATCAAGCCGATCATTGCAGAGGAGCAGAGAGCCTGCGGGGAGTTTGATTGCCCCAGCCCTTTCTGCCAGATTAAACAGCTCTCTTGCTTCAAGGCGTTTTTCTCTGATCTGCACCATACAGGGCAGAGTCTCAGGAAGGAGATTCAGCTGAGCAAGAAGAACTTTTCCCTGATCAGCATCAGCCTCTCCGTTGCTTATCAGGCAGATGCGCGGCAGGGGAGTCACCTTGAAATTATTATGCTGCATGCAGCCAAAATGATTTGATTTTTCACACTCTATAAGTAATATTAATCGTCATGGCATCAGATACGTTAACCTTTTCAATCGTTTTTCATGAGCATTATTGAAGAAAATATCATCAAAGCGGGATTTATTCTTCCTGAACAGCCAGCTGCAGTCGGCCTTTATTCGCCAGCCGTAAGCTCCGGCAACCTTGTCTTCACATCCGGTCAACTTCCTCTCAAGGATGGTAAACTGATAGAACCAGGTGGAAAAGGCAAGGTCAATGACTTTCGAAAAGATGATGCTTTTCATGCATCAAAAGTTGCTCTTGTCAACGCACTTGCAGCCATAAAATCAGTGACAGGTTCGTTGGATAATATTGAAAAAATTGTCAAGCTTACCATCTATGTGTCAAGCGAAACCTTCTTTTCCAGCCAGCATCTTGTAGCTAATGGAGCCTCTTCACTGCTGCATGAGATTTTTGAAGGAAGGGGAGCTCATGCAAGAAGTGCTGTTGGAGTTGCCGAATTACCTCTTGGTGCAAGTCTTGAACTCGAACTTATTGTTCAATATAAATCCCCCGCATGATAGCTGTATCATCAAGCAGTTACTTCGTCTATCCTTCCCGTTAGTTACCCAATATACCTGCATTATTTTTCTATAACTCACCATAAAAACCACTCGATTATTTGAGATAACATACGTTATTTAAACAATTTATAATGTTATTTAATGTTTATGATACTCTCGTTAAGATTCTTGTTAAAAATCATTTTTAATAACAAAAAAATATATTAAAAGTTGTTTATAATTATTTTTTTATATCATTTAAAAAATGATAAAACATATTAAAAATAACTTTATATAAGTATATCTATAATATTATAATAAAATAAGTAATAGTGTTTTAGATAAATTTATTTATACTATGTTATAATGTTTATTAACTATAGCATAAAAAAGCATAGTATTCGTTTTACTATTGACTTTATTGGTTTTCAATTTTATATATAACGATAAGTGTTTTGTGTGTTTATGGTTGATACAATCCCTTTTATTATGGGGTTAATAATGATGTATTTGAATATCATATTTTCTTATTGTTGGTTATTACGTAATGTCATCTCTCTTGTTTTGTATGTTCTTAACCTGTTCTGGTTTTGTGTTGTTTGCATTTTTTCCCTGATATTGCAGATGGTAGTCTTATGAGTTATGCGTCATCCTTCTTTGCCGTCAATGCTCGATGAGCTTCATCAGGACGAGGCGGTCAGCGGGTAAGAAGGATGTTAATTTTTGTGATTTTGATCTCTGATAGGTAAACTGTGTTTCGGAAGTCAAGCGGTTTGCTCTCATATCCTCTAATTAAACACTCGTCATGTCTCGTATCCTTACCGTTGTTATAATGCTTGTCGTGCTTGTATTCGGTGTTTTTCTCGGCACCAGGCTCAATGGAGGCAGGGATATCCAGGTTGCACAGCAGAAAAAAATGCTTGAAGCCTA
>TBL_comb47_HYPODRAFT_10001066_pt1 | contig 36162 bp, 36 predicted proteins | sample TroBogypolimnion_40_FD_10682 | JGI IMG/M metagenome (IMG submission 10682)
TCATCATCGGTGGGCTTTCTATTGACAAAGCATGGGCAAGTGAGGATAGGCTGACATCAAGGACGTCAAAGGGTCAGATGACAGGCGCGGCGATCTTGTTCCCAGTATTTTCTCTGGGCGTGGTATTGGAATCCAATGATACTGGATTTGGTATGGGGGGTTGTTTTGCCAGTGCGAGTGGGAGGCGAGAATTTTCTTGCCCCAGCGGCCAAAGACTGACCACTAAAACGTTAGAATCCTTTATTTGGAGCGACAAGTTATGCGCCTACTAGGAAAAGCGCTCACCTTTGACGACGTCTTATTGGTGCCTGCTTACTCTGAAGTCTTACCCAAAGACACCCATCTCAGCACTCAATTTTCACGCCGAATACCCCTCAACTTGCCCTTGGTGTCTGCCGCCATGGACACGGTCACCGAGTCGAGGCTTGCCATCGCCATCGCCCAAGAAGGTGGCATTGGGATTGTGCACAAAAACTTGACCATCCAGCAGCAAGCGCTCGAAGTCTCCAAGGTCAAGCGCTACGAGAGCGGTGTCTTGCGTGACCCGGTGGTCATTGCCCCTACTTTTACCGTTCGCGAAGTCATGGAGCTCTCCGAGCAACTCGGGGTCTCGGGCTTTCCGGTGTGCAATGGTGGGGTGGTGATTGGCATTGTCACAGGACGTGATTTGCGCTTTGAGACTCGTCACGATCTCTTGGTGACTGAAATCATGACGCCACAAGACAAATTGATCACCGTGCCAGAGGGGTGCACCCCCCAAGAGGCCAAGGCGCTGCTGAACAAATACAAACTCGAGCGCTTGCTTGTGATCGATGATAAGTTCGTTTTAAAAGGCTTGATCACCGTCAAGGACATCACCAAACAGACGAGTTTTCCCAACGCGGCAAGAGACTCATCGGGGCGCTTGCGCGTGGGGGCTGCTGTTGGTGTGGGCGAGGGAACTGAGGAGCGTATCGTGGCTTTGGTCAAAGCCGGCGTCGATGCCGTGGTCGTGGACACGGCCCATGGGCACAGCTTTGGCGTGATCGAGCGGGTTCGTTGGATCAAAGCGAACTACCCTGATTTGGACGTGGTGGCGGGCAATATCGCAACGGCCAGCGCGGCGCGCGCTTTGGTGGACGCGGGAGTGGATGCCGTCAAGGTGGGCATTGGTCCGGGCTCCATTTGCACTACCCGAATCGTCGCGGGTGTCGGTGTACCGCAAATCACCGCCATTGACAATGTCGCGCGAGCTCTCGAAGGCACGGGTGTGCCCTTGATTGCCGATGGTGGTGTACGCTACAGCGGTGACATTGCCAAGGCCATCGCAGCCGGCGCCTCCACGGTGATGATGGGGGGCATGTTTGCCGGGACCGAGGAGGCCCCGGGCGAAGTGATTTTGTACCAAGGTCGAAGCTATAAAACTTACCGCGGCATGGGCAGCATTGGTGCTATGCAGCAAGGTAGCGCCGATCGCTATTTTCAAGAGTCGAGTCGCACCAATCCCAATGCTGACAAACTGGTGCCCGAAGGCATTGAGGGACGTGTGCCGTACAAGGGCTCGATGGTGAGTATTGTCTATCAGATGGCGGGTGGACTGCGCGCGAGTTTGGGCTACTGTGGTTGTGCCAGTATCCAAGACATGCAGGCCAAGGCCGAGTTTGTCGAAATCACCACAGCCGGTATTCGTGAGAGCCATGTGCACGATGTTCAAATCACCAAAGAAGCGCCCAACTACCGCGCCGATTGAATGATTTTGTGCGCGCACAAAATGCCTGGTGAACCAGCCCTACAGAATCCACGGTAAACCAGGCGTACCTTCATGTTGAAGCACATTTCTTCGTGACTTGAGCTTCATTGATTCCAATGTTTTATTGATTGATCCATTTTTAAATGCAACATCAAACCTTATTGATCCTGGATTTTGGCTCCCAAGTGACCCAACTGATAGCAAGACGAATTCGTGAAGCCCATGTTTACTGCGAAGTCCATCCCTGTGATATTAGCAACGAGTGGATTTTAGAGTTCTCCCGCACCCATGAGCTCAAAGGCATTGTGTTATCGGGCTCTCATGCCAGTGTTTATGAAGCCGATTCAGACAAAGCCCCCTCAATCGTGTTTGAGCTTGGTGTGCCTGTCCTTGGGATTTGCTATGGCATGCAGACCATGGCATTGCAGATGGGCGGTCGAGTCGACCGGGGAGATCAACGCGAGTTTGGCGCAGCGCAAATCAGAGCGCATGGCCACAGTGCTTTATTGAACGGTTTGGCCGATGTCACCACGCCTGAGGGCCACGGCCTCTTGGACGTCTGGATGAGCCATGGTGACAAGGTGGTGGAGATGCCGGTCGGGTTTCAATTGATGGCCAGCACACCCAGTTGTCCCATTGCAGGCATGTTCGATGCCAAGCGCGGCTTTTATGGCGTGCAGTTTCACCCTGAGGTCACGCATACTCATCTGGGGCAACAAATTCTTGAGCGCTTTGCTCTGGAGATCTGCAAGGTCAAGCCCGACTGGATCATGCGTGACCATGTGCAGGAGGCCGTCAAGCTCATTCGGGAGCAGGTGGGCAATGAAGAGGTTATCCTGGGACTTTCAGGTGGTGTGGACTCATCCGTGGCGGCAGCGTTGATTCACCGCGCCATTGGAGACCAGCTCACCTGTGTGTTTGTTGATCACGGGCTGCTCCGTCTCAATGAGGGCGACCTGGTCATGGCGATGTTTGTCGGTCGCTTGAATGCCAAGGTGGTAAGGGTGGACGCAAGCGAGCTCTTCTTGACTGAGCTCAAAGGCGTGAGCGACCCAGAGCAAAAGAGAAAGATCATTGGAAGAGAGTTTGTGTCGGTCTTCAAGCAAGAAGCGGCCGAGCTCAAAAGCGCTGGCGCCAAAGGGGCGAAATGGTTGGCCCAAGGCACGATTTATCCCGATGTGATTGAGAGTGGTGGGGCCAAAAGTAAAAAGGCTGTCACCATCAAGAGTCACCACAATGTGGGGGGCTTGCCTGAGCAATTGGGATTGAAACTTTTAGAGCCCTTGAGAGATCTCTTTAAAGATGAGGTGCGCGAATTGGGGATCGAATTGGGATTGCCCAGGGAGATGGTTTACCGCCATCCTTTTCCAGGGCCTGGTTTGGGTGTGAGAATCTTGGGGGAGGTAAACAAGGAATTCGCAGATCTCTTGAGAAAAGCCGATGATATTTTTATCCATGAGTTGAGGGAACACATTGATCTACAGACGGGCAAGTCTTGGTACGATTTGACCAGTCAAGCGTTTGCGGTTTTTTTGCCAGTCAAAAGTGTTGGTGTGATGGGCGACGGCCGAACCTATGAATACGTGGTGGCATTGAGAGCGGTGCAAACGAGTGATTTCATGACGGCTGATTGGGCTGAATTGCCCTACGCATTGCTCAAAAAAGTATCCTCACGCATCATCAATGAAGTCAGGGGAATTAACCGCGTGACGTTTGATGTAAGCTCAAAACCACCGGCAACCATTGAGTGGGAATAATTCATGATTGTCCCGCACCATCCAACGACATCCTTCTATGTGATTGAATCTCTTAATAAATCAATGAGTTTTTATTCATATCGTGCAACACCAATTGATGAAAACCTGTCGTATTTTTCGGTTTAAGTGACGGTAAATGTCTGGTGCCTGTGAAACGCTAATTTTGTACCTACACAACCGCGTCAAGACGTCAAAGACGTCTACTTGGCTTGACCGCTGAGGTTATTTGCCAAGCAGATGATCTTGGTGTAAAATGTGTACACATAGATTCACAACCGAAGAGGTATCCACATGGAAACGACAAAGGTAGGCATACGCGAGTTCCGTTCCGACTTGGCCGAGTACATTGCATCCAGCACGCCCGTTGCAGTCACGCGGCATGGTCAGACCGTTGGGTACTTCATCCCCACGAAGGGACAAGTTGAAGCAGACATCGCAGCGTTGAAAAAAGCCAGTGAGACCTTGGACAAGCTGCTTGAGGCGCAGGGCGTAGACGTGGAGTCCGTGGTTGCAGACTTCAAAGCAGCACGTAGGAAATCCAGTACGCCCTCAAAGAAGCTCACTGTCAAAACGGCATGAATGGTAAAGCTATCGTTCTTGATGCGAACATTCTTATTCGTGCGGTGATGGGAAAGAGGGTGCGTGAACTGATTTTTGGTGGCGTAACAACGGTCAAATTCTTTGCCCCCGATGTTGCATACGCAGATGCGCGAAAGTATCTGCCTGCGCTGTTAATAAAACGTGGTATTGATTCCAGTGCAGCAATGTTAGTGCTGGATCAGCTTGAGGGTGTTGTTCAATCCATTAATGCTGAACTTTATGAAGGCATTCAACAGCAGGCTTTGCAACGCATCGCAGTTCGTGACGCAGACGACTGGCCTGTGTTGGCTTGTGCAATGACATTAGGTTGTCCCGTTTGGACTGAAGACTCGGACTTCTTTGGCACTGGCGTGGCTACCTGGACATCTGACCGCATTGCTTTGTATTTAGAATGAAGCTGATCGAAATTAAAAGTATGATGAAAACGCAACTTGTTAACGACATTGAAGTTGCGACAGGAGCTGCGAATATTTTTGCTGATCTTGGACTCCAGGAGGCTTTAAAACCAAAGATCATGACGGGATTAATTGTCAACATTATTAAAGTAATGTGAAGTCAAGAACTCACTCAGCAAGAAGCTACAAAACGCATGGATATTACTCAACCTAAGGTTTCTGAGATGATGCGAGGGTATTTCAATTACCCGTCGGAAAGGAAGTTAATGGATTGTCTAACTAGACTTGGCTATGATATTGAAATCAAAGTTCGACCGTCAAAAGCTGAGGTTGGTAATATGATGCTGGTTGCTTATTAATTTCTTTGCATACTACTAGTTACGATTGAGTGGGAATGACGGGAATTTTTAAGTGATTGATTGGTAAAGATTTTTGATTTTTGAGTGGGATTAATTTATCGACGTAAGTTCATGATTTATATATTTTTTCTCTAAAAAATAATGATATTAAATATTTCTTCATTTTATAATTGAGTCTTAGCAATAAAACCAGTTGTAAATCCTTGTAATTGATTGCATAATATGTATTGATACGTAAATTACGAGGTGCTTAAATGCCTACAATTAATGCAACTGAGCTTGCTAGAAACACTAGAGAAATTTTGGACCGTGTAAGTAGCCATGGAGAAACAGTAACAATTCTGCGTAATCAAACCTCGATTGCTCAAATTGTTCCATCACCACGAACCATGAGTGCAACTCAAGCTCTCCTAGGCTTGGGTCTTTCTATGCTATCGCCAAAGCAGTCAGATGATTGGTTAATCGATAGCAAGGAGCAATTTAGCGATGCGGTGCTTGATCCATGGGCATGATTTTGGATAGCTGTGTCTGGATTGGACTTGCCAGCAACCAAGTTAATCGACAGGCAGTAATTGAAGTTGCTGGCAACTTGCCCGTATTTATATCTGTTGTCTCACTCGGCGAATTGAGTTTTGGTGTCGAATCTTGTAAAGATCCTTCCGAACGTGCCTTGCGTGCTGCTTACATGCGTCAACTTGAGATTCGACCTACATTAGAAATAACTAAACAAACAGCTGCGAGTTTTGGGGTGCTGGCTGCAACTGTAAAACAGTCTGGACGATCTCCTCGGCCTCGTTACAATGATTTATGGATGGCAGCACAAGCCATCGAACATGGTTACGAGTTGTTAACTTTGAATACCAGAGATTTTGAAGACCTTCCTGGATTACGTTTAACAAGCTTACAACCTTAAACATAGAGTCCATAAAGTTGGCCTTTTTCAATTTTTTGCAGAACAACTTTACTCCGCTTATTAGTTAACTAGAAAAAGTTGGTATGACTTAACAAGCCAAGCTTTTGCGGTGTTTTCACCAGTCAAATCAGTAGGTGTTACACAAGTTCAACACTTCGCTAGTCTAAGTTATTGATTTTATTAGGCTCGACCTAATAAACGTAGACTACAAACTAGGGGTTAGAAGATTGTTCGGACTAGGTGCTTTAAGTTCCAGTGCGTTGAAGAGTGATTTCTGAGCAGGATTTATTTCGGTGATGCCATTTAAACTTTGCCCATCCTCTGTTTGAACGGTTTGTTGTTGTATTCTTTTAAATTGCGCAAGCAATGTGGTGGGTGACTCACCTCGGTTTGCTGCATGCAGTCTCATCCTCATCACCCGGTACAGTATGAGTGCCATAAAGCAGACTAAGGCGTGAGCACGGATTCGTCTGGGTAAACGGTGATAGACAGGGCCAATTTCTATATCTGATTTCAATACCCTAAAGCCACGCTCAATGTCAGCCAAACTTTTGTAACGACTCACAACCTCACTGGCCTTCAACTCTGTATTGGTCACCAAGAGCAACTTACCATCCAGCATCTCAAGATATTTTTTACGATCTTCATCAATCTCGTAACTGAAGAGATCCCCCTTTAAATCGACTTTGATGATGTGAGCAAGACTTGCATCTTTCACCGCGTGATAAAAGCGCGCCTTTGCCCCTGAGTCTGACATGGGTCGGCCTTTTCCCTTTTTAGCACCCACATCTTGTGCGTCGAGTTTGCCACTCCACTTCTCAGCCAAATCCTCTAGCTCCTTGATCGATTTGTTCCTCTTTTCTGTTCTGCGCCTTGAAGCCTGGGGGTCGTGGGCGACAACCATGCGCTTGCCGCTCCATTTTGTCTCTGAACACCAGGCCTGATCTGGGGCTTGTTTTTGTTGCAATGCCTGAAGATCTTCGGCGAAGTCACCGTGGCGGGCCGCTGGCACCGCCATGATGTAATCAATCTGAACGTCCTGCCCTCTTATTTTCAATGTTTCTTGTAATTGTTCAATCTCATCGAGGTTGTTCATGCTGAGCAAGCCCCGATCCGCAATAAGGATGATCCTCTTGAGTGGGTAACGCTTAAGAAGCCCCTCAATCATGGGCAGTAGGGTCTTAGTCTCTGCCGTATTGCCTGGATGAACTTCATGCGAGATGGGTAAACCCTCCGCCGTTTGAACCAGTGAGAGAACAAATTGTCTAGCGACCAAGCCTGATTTACTCATGCCGTAGGAACGAACATCATCTTCTAATACTGTTTCACCACACACACCAACAGTAGTCAAATCGTAGAAGACGACCGAGAGCTCTTGGTCAATTAATGGCCTCATCAATGTCGCGAGACGAACACCCAGGGCCTCACTGTGATCATCAACCACATCCATGGCTCGAAGAAGGTGGTGGTGCTCAGGCAAACCATCAGCAAAGCCAAAGCCCACAGGGAGTGCAACCGTTTCAAGCCATCTGAGTACGCCTAACTTGCTAGATGGATCGCACAATCGGTTGAACACCATAGCACGCAAACAAGCTAGAACTTCAATCTCGCTCTTGGAAGATTTCCAAGAGCGCGACAGATCCTCAAACCCCAAGTCAAGCCACAATTGATGAAGTGCCCATACATCACCCACATCCTTGGAGGCTAAAAAACGCAAGCCCTCCAACGAAGCGGTGCGAGGCGACTGGCCCTTTGCTTTTTGGAGCGCAGCGATGAGGTGATCCACTTCGGCGCCGGAGTCTAAACGACCCAGGGTGCAAATAGTTCTCTGGCGAGGCTTCCCTTCCTCGTTGCGATAAGACTCAACAAGTTGGGCGTAACGACGCCCTGCAGTTTGGGTGACTTTGATGAACATGGCTCATAGTATACCCAAGTCTGGAAGTTTTTAAAACTACTTTTAGTTGGAAACGTACCACTACAAAAAACAAAGCTCAGAATTTGTTAACTCTTTGATTTTTCAAGAGTTTTTGTTGAATTTGGGGCGAAAAACCGAGCAGCAAGTGTTGAACTTGAGGTGTTATGGGTAATGGTCGAACTTATGAGTACGTTGTTGCACGTCATGCTGTTCAAACACTTGAATTTATGACTGCCCACTGGGCGCACTTGCCCCATGATTTATTGGGGAAAGTGTCAAAACAAATCATCAACGAAGTCAGAGGTATTAACCGGGTAATTTACGATATTTCTGGTAAACCACCAGCTACGATTGAGTGGGAATGAAGTAAATGAGCGCTAAAGATTTTGTAGACTCAAATGTATGGCTTTATTCTTTAATCAAAAGTCCTGAATCAGAGAGAAAAAAACAAATAGCAGATCAACTTAATTAACCTCATTGATTCCCACTCGCCGAGGGTCAACCGTTGAAGTTACCACACCTGGCAACTGGCCAGTTCTGACTATTTGATTGTTTCAACGCCTGATACACGCTCAACTTGACACAGGGCATTAGAATCGTTGAGTTTGTAATGTATCAATCTATAGGGGGAGGTGGGCATGAAAGTTTTGAGTTTGATCCCGCCGATGACGCAGTTGAATACCCCCTATCCTTCTACAGCTTATTTAACTGGTTTTTTACGCTCGCGTGGCATCCTGGCCGTTCAAGAGGATTTGGCGCTTGCGTTGGTGCTTAATTTTTTTACCACAGATGGGCTTGGAAGAGTTCACCAGCAAGCGCTGAGCTTGAAAGAAGAGTTGCGAAGCGCAAGCGTCAATTTCTTTCTTGACCACTTTTCAGTCTATCAGGTGACCATTGAGCGTGTGATTGCCTTTTTGCAAGGGCGAGACAGTACGCTCAGTCACCGCATCAATGCACGTGATTTTTTACCAGAAGGACCTCGGTTTTCCTCTCTCGAGGCCTATGATGATGGTGAATCCCCCGATCCCTTGGCCTGGGCTTTTGGCGCCTTGGGCTCTCAAGACCGAGCGCGTCATTTGGCGACACTTTACTTGAATGACTTGTCCGACGTTTTGCGTGATGCGGTTGACGCTCGTTTCGAGTTTGTGCGTTATGCAGAAAGCTTGGCCAGCAGTCAGCCCACGTTCAACCCATTGGCAGATGCATTGGCTGCTCAACCCACACTCATGGATGAGACACTGTTCGGTCTCACTGTGAAGGTCATCGAGCGCCACGAACCCCATCTCGTCATCTTGTCGGTGCCGTTTCCGGGCGCCATGTATGCATCGCTTCGCATTGCTCAAACGATCAAATTGAAATGGCCGAACATCAAGATCGCTTTGGGGGGAGGGTATGTCAATACGGAGCTCAGAGAACTCACTGACTCTCGCGTCTTTGACTATGTAGACTTCATCAGCTTAGATTCGGGTGAGCGGCCGCTTTTGTGCATCATTGATCATTTGGAGGGAAAGAGGTCGGTTGAGCGATTGCTTCGAACTTTTGTTCGCACCGAGAACCATCAAGTAAGACTCATGAATTGGCCTGAGCCTGATGTGCCGTTTGAGGAAGTGGGCACGGCCACGTGGGATGGTTTGCCATTGAATTCTTATTTGTCCCTTTTGGACATGCTCAACCCCATGCACCGCCTTTGGAGCGACGGGAGATGGAATAAGTTGACGGTGGCTCAAGGTTGTTATTGGAAAAAGTGCAGTTTTTGTGACATCAATTTGGATTACATATCCCGCTACGAAACAGCCTCTGCCAGTCTTTTGGTGGACCGCATCGTGACGATCATTTCCGAGACTGGGCAGACAGGGTTTCATTTTGTGGACGAAGCGGCCCCTCCCAAAATGCTCAAAGCCTTGGCAGAAGAGCTCATCCGCCGGCAAGTGTTGATTTCTTGGTGGGGTAATATACGTTTTGAGAAAACGTTCACACCGGAGTTGGCCGTGTTGCTGGCCAAAAGTGGTTGTATCGCCATGTCGGGTGGCCTCGAAGTGGCCTCGGATCGGCTTTTGGTGCTCATGAAAAAAGGGGTATCGGTGGTACAAGTTGCCAAGGTTACCAAGGGATTTGCCGACGCAGGTATTTTGGTGCACGCTTACTTAATGTATGGCTTTCCGACGCAAACGGTGCAAGAAACGGTCGATGCCTTGGACCACGTGCGACAACTGTTTGAGAATGGTTGCATCCACAGTGGATTTTTTCATCGATTCACGTGCACGGTTCACTCCCCTGTGGGACTCAATCCTGACGAGTACGGTGTCAGCCTGGTGCCACTGCCTGCCATTGAGTTTGCTAAAAATGATATCGGTTTTATCGATCCGAGTGGCGTGGATCACGATCTGTTGGGCCTGGGTCTTAAAAAAGCCATTTACAACTATATGCACGGCTTGGGCTTTGAGGAGGATGTGCGGGTGTGGTTCAAGGGTTTTGTTAAAAATCTGCCCAAGTCCACCGTTCCTCGACAAAAGCTGGCCAAAATCTTATCGGTGACTGGATAGAAGTTGCCGCCCGCACCAAGGTCAAGGTTCTTGATGTGGGTGTCACAAACGTTGATTTTTATTGCGGACCAATGGCCTGCAAAGAGTCTTGAATCATAATAGAGACAAAATCATTTCTTAGGGTATTTCATGGTTTCACCTAAATTTGCACTGTGGTCCGCATTGGCGGGTGGTTTGATCCCGGTCATGGGCGTATTGAATGCCCGCTTGGGACGCGCTCTTGGAGAGCCCTTGCATGCACCCGTTGTTTTACTCATCATCGCCTTTTGCGCAAGTCTTGTCTTGTCCCTGAGCTTGACGCAGTCTTTGCCCAATATCTCCAACTTGTCTCAGGCTCAGCCAATTGACTTTGCCGGTGGGCTGATCGTTTGTTTTTATGTTTTGAGTGCAACTTTGTTGGCGCCGAGATTGGGGATCGGTAACTTCATTTTGTTCGCTGTGGTCACTCAAACACTCACCTCTGCTGTGATTGATCACTTCGGGCTCTTCGGTGTGTTGGTGCGTGAAGTCAGTTTTAAGCGCATGGTGGGACTTGTGATTGTGATTGTGGGCTTGATCATCACTCAGTTGGCCAGCAATCAAAGCACTCCAGACGCGTCTTGAGAGTTCTGCGATATCTCTACTCGCAAGGTCGATGTTTTGACCTTCGGCTGGGCTCAATGAAGCAGGTGGTTGAATAAAAGTTGACACTGGTTCATATGTGTACTACATTATTCCATGTATGAACTTTTTACCCGTCATCAAAAATTTGGTCCGAGCCTATCAGGCGTTTGAAGGTTATTCTTCGACGCACATCCGCTCTTTGGGTCTGACACCCGTGCAGTTTGACGTGATCGCAACATTGGCCAATCAAAAAGCCATGACCTTCAAGCTGCTGGGGCAGAAGACCTTGATCTCAAAGAGCTCTCTCACGGGCGTGGTCGATCGAATGATGCAAAAGGGTCTGGTTTTGTCAGAGTGCAATGAAGACGATGCCCGAAGCCAAAAATTGAAGCTCACAAACAAGGGGCAAAAGATCTTTGACAAGGTCTTTCCTGAGCATTTGTCCCACCTCAAAATAGCATTTGATCGACTGGACCCAAGCGAACTTGCCAAGGTCGAGCATTCCCTTCAAACCATCAATGCCATTTTTAATCCCCCTCCTTTAAAGGACGTACCATGAAAGCAGAAATCGCTCAAAAAGCCCCTTACGCAGTCGAAGTCAAAGCTGGCGAAAGCTATTACTGGTGCTCGTGCGGTTTGAGCAAAAGCCAGCCCTTTTGCGACGGTAGCCACAAACCCACTGAATTCAAGCCCGTGCAATTGACGGCAGAAAAAACCGAAACCCTTTACCTTTGTGGATGCAAACACAGTGGCAAGGGCGCGTTTTGTGACGGCAGTCACAGCAAGCTCTGACGACTGTGCTGTTTTGCGACCCCATTGAGGACTTACCCCTCACTTTTCGGCTGCGGATCGCCAAAGGTGAGGCCAGGGGCTTGGTTATCTTGCTGCATGGTGTGGGCAGCCATGAAAACTCCATGGCTTTTCTGGGCAGGGCATTGCCCGAGGACTTCCATGTCGCGTTGGTGCGCTCACCCATTGCCATGGGGTCGTCGGCTTACTGTTATTTCCAGGTTAATTTCACTCCCTCAGGCCCAGTCATCGATGAAGCCGCCGCCGAGTCGAGTCGGCAGCAGCTCATTGATTTTGTTGCACTGCTTCAAAGCCGCATTGGCGTGCCACCTTCCAAAACCATCATTGCGGGTTTTAGTCAAGGCGGCATCATGTCTGCCGGTTTGTCCTTAACGCAGCCATCCTTGGTGCGGGGATTTGGTATTCTTTGTGGACGTATCTTGCCGGAAATTTTGCCACGGATTGCGAACGATGAAGCGTTGAAAAAATTATCGGCTTTGGTGGTACACGGCACTTTGGATCAAACTTTGCCCATCGCATGGGCCGACAAAAGTGTGGCTTGGTTGAAAAGTCTGGGTGTGCCTTATGAGGAAAAACGCTATGAAGCACAACACGAATTGACGCCTTTGATGATTCGCGACGTCGTTCAATGGATTAAAACCAGTCTGGATTCATTTCACAAAGCCTCATGATGATTCAAGCTACAAAACCAAAACACTCACACACCACTTCAATTCGGATGCCCACTTGGTACATCCCGCATGGTGGGGGTCCTTGTTTTTTTATGGACTGGAGCCCACCCGACGCCTGGCACAAAATGGCCCATTTTCTCAAAGGACTGTCAGCGACCTTGCCTTGTCAACCTCAGGCCATCGTGGTGGTCTCTGCCCACTGGCTCGAGCCCACCGTCAGTGTCACAGGTGCTCCAGCCCCAAGCCTCATTTATGACTACCACGGGTTTCCAGCGCACACCTACGAGTTGAAATATCCCGCTGCGGGTAACCCTGCGTTGGCCCAAGCCATCGTTGATGCCTTAGGTCAGTCTCACATTGCAGCCCAAGTGGATGCATCGCGAGGTTTTGATCATGGACTTTTTATTCCTATGATGCTGATGTTTCCCAAGGCCGATATTTCCGTGGTTCAACTCTCACTCAACAGTAATTTGGACCCCAAAACTCAACTTGAGTTGGGCCAAGCGCTGGAGACGTTCCGCGATCAAGGGGTCTTGATCATTGGAAGCGGCATGAGCTTTCACAATATGCGGGGCTATGGGGACCCTCAATTTGGCCCTATCTCCGATGAATTTGATTCTTGGCTCACGCAAACGGTGCAAGCTGATCCTGATGCACGCGCCAAAGCCTTGCTCGCCTGGAGTCAGGCGCCAAGTGCACGTCTGTGCCACCCACCACGCCAAGAGGAGCATTTGTTGCCCTTGATGGTGGCCGCAGGGGCTGCACCCAAGGAAAAAGGCGAAAAAGTGTTTTCAGATCGGGTGATGGAGACCACCTTGTCGGCCTACACGTTCGGTTGATTTTTTCTCCAAAAAACAATTCGCCATGCCTTCATACCTTGAATATCCGAATGAGGCACCATGGATTTGGCTGAGTTTCTTGAGCCGCAAGTCTTTTGAGAACAAGGCGCATGGTGGCCGCTTGGTGATTGTGGGCGGTGAATCGGGAATGGTGGGTGCTGCTTTCTTGGCGGGCAGAACTGCACTTTTTTCTGGCGCGGGTTGGGTGATTTTGGGTCTTGTGGCCAAGGATGCCCCTTCAATGGACATGCTTCACCCTGAGCTGATGTGCTTGTCGGTTCACGCCTTGGAAGATGTGCTCATATCACACCTGAATTCCGCGCAAACCTTGGCCATCGGGCCAGGCCTGGGTCAAGGCGAAGTGGCCCGTCACTGGCTCAAAGCGGCATTGCGTTCAACGGTGCGCTTGGTGCTCGATGCCGATGCATTGAACCTCTTGGCCAAAGATCCAGAGTTGCTCGATTTGATGCGGTTAAGAGATGATCCGAACTCGGTGGTCATCACCCCACACCCTGGCGAAGCCGCAAGGCTCTTGGGTGTAACGACAGACGTCATCCAACAAGACCGCCAGCAATCGGCCCAGGCCTTGGCCGAGCAATACCAATGCTTGGTGGTCCTCAAAGGCGAGGGCACTTGGTGTGTGGCGCCCTTAGCACTATCGTTGGCGCCTTGGCGGTGCAAGGCCGGCAATGCCGGGATGGCCAGCGCTGGCATGGGGGACGCATTGACGGGCTTGATCGGCAGTTTGAGTGCTCAAGGTGTTTACCACGGTTTGAGTTTGTGGCAGGCGAGCGTTTTGGCCGTCGCGCTTCATGCCAGGGCTGCAGACGCTTTGTCTTGCATGGCGTTGTCTGCTCCTCAGGCAGGTGCATGGGCTTACCAATCGAGCCCAGACACGCTGGACGCCTTGGCCCAGCCCATGCCTGAGAAAGCTGCGTCTTTCAATGGATTGCAGGCCAGTGAACTCGGTCCAGTCATTCGTCGATTGATTCACAAGGGATTGAATGCTTAAAACTCATGAAACTCGGGATGCTAACGATAGACCTGAAGGATGTTGGACTCTCTTGTAGAATGAAGCATTGGGCTCTTGGGAGGAGCAGGTAGAGAAGTTTTTCTTGGGTTTGACCTCTCTCCCATTGTGCCCTTCACCATGGAGCGAGCCTGAACTTGGGACCAGCGATGTTAGACACTGTATTGATCACCGGATCCGCAAAAAGAGGGGGTGCAACGATTGCTCGGGTCGTTCATGACAGAGGTTACCGTGTCATTGTGCATTCCAGAAAGCGTTCTGCCGCAGAGGCCAGTGCCTTGATGGAGGCGCTCAACGCCAAAAGAGCCAACAGTGCCAGTCTTTGGATTGAAGACTTGTCCGAGCAGATGACAACGCTGCCCGACTTCACTGACTTGGTTGGTGTGGTCGCCAATGCCTCGCATTACCGAAACTCAGACTTGAGTAGTCCAGGTGCATACATGCTGGAAGACTTGAGAGCCCATTTGCTCGGACACTTGGAGATCATCAGGCATTGCAAAGACGCACTCATTAAAAGACAAGGTGCCATTGTGGCCGTTTGTGATATTCACACGGAGCGACCCAATAAAAATTACTTGAGCTACAACATCTCCAAAGGCGCGCTGCACATGGCCGTTAAAACACTCGCTGCAGAACTTGCTCCTCACGTGCGCGTCAATGCCGTCTCACCCGGTGCGCTCGAATGGCCCACCACTCACCCGATTGAAGTCACCCGACAAGCCGAAATTTTAGCCTCCATTCCCTTAGAGCGCGTGGGCACGTTTGATGAACTTGCCAAGGCTGTGTGTTTTTTACTTTTTGATGCAACCTACACCACCGGTGCGACCCTGACGGTGGACGGGGGTAGATCCTCATTCCTGGCTTAGCCAGGCAAAGAATTTTCAAGATCATAGGAGTCTTTTTTGTCCACTGCACCGACATCCAAGCCTTTTGAGGGTGCCATTGGCTTCTTCGATTCTGGCGTTGGGGGCTTGTCGGTTTTGCGCTCTGTGAGGTCACTTCTACCCGATTCGGACTTGGTGTATGTGGCCGACTCTTTGCACGCGCCTTATGGAGAGCAAACGCAAGCTTTCATCACAGAAAGAACGCTGTCCTTAGCTCAGATGCTCGAGCGCGGTGGTGTGGGCGCAATCGTGGTGGCGTGCAATACGGCAACCGTCTTGGCTGTCAAAGCTCTAAGAGCGCAGACCGCCTTGATTGTGGTGGCCATTGAGCCCGCCATCAAGCCCGCCGTCGCTCGAACCCGTTCGGGAGTGGTGGGTGTGCTCGCCACGACACAAACGGCGCATAGTCAAAGTGTAAAGCGACTGTGCGAGCTCTATGGCTCAGACACGAAAATCTTATTGCAAGCGTGTCCGGGACTTGTTGAACTGGTGGAGTCGGGACAAAATCAAAGTGATGAGGCGAGAGAACTGCTGGCCCATTTCATTGAACCGCTGATTGCGCAAGGCGCAGACACCTTGGTCTTGGGATGCACGCATTACTCATTTTTGAAGGGCATGATCCAAGAGGTGGCTGGTGCCGGGGTGGAGTTGATTGACCCAGCCGATGCGGTGGCCAGAGAATTGGCCCGTCGCTTGTCTTTGCAGCCCACTGCGTCGCCAAGAAATCCAGACAAAGACATTGTTCTACCCTTACCGGGAGGCCCTTGGCCTGAAGTTTTGCGCCCGCGTGAAATAGGTCACACGCGTTTGTATACCACGGGCCGTATTGACATCGCTCAAGATGTGATGACCAGACTGTGGGGGGAGAGCATCAACGTTCATCCGTTTGGGTGATCCCTTTCTCTTTCCATTGTTGACCTAATCCATGTTGATCTTGCCGTCAACGCTCGAGGTCCTGGGCCTGATTGTGCGCTTCAATGAGAAGCATCATGAGTGCTGCACTTCGGTCATCTTCAATTTGAGCATTGGCATTCAATGTGCAAATTGCTGGTCGGTGGAAAAAAGACAGGGCGAAATACAAGGCGCTTTGATCTTGGATGGTCAGTTGTTGAATGCTGTCAAGCTTGGCCATATACCTCGCTCCCACTCGGCCGTGATCGCCCTTGGTGGTGATCACCCGATGGTTTTCGTCACACATGTAGGTTTTGAGTTTGCCGATGTCATGGCAAAGACTCACCAACAAAGCCATGGGTTCGAGCCCTGAAGGTTGGTATTGAGGATCAGTGGGAGGGATACTCAGCAGCCCGTCTTGAATGCCGATGTAATGAAATGTCAAGAGGATGTCCTTGGCATACTGGGCCACGCGAATGGAGTGCTCAAGCAGTGTGATGTGAGTCTTCTTGCTGTAAGCGGGAAATTGCGGTTCTTGACTGAGGATCCAAAGGCAATCTGTCACAGCCTGGCCGTGCAATGGGTAGTTTGTTTTGATCTCTTCGATCCATTGCAAGATTTCTAAGCTGTGATCGCAGTTTATGAAAGGTCGGGGAAAAGTCTTTTGGTTTTTTTTCTCAACGGTGAACAGCCCATCTTCTTCAAGGAAGTTCGACGTTGCACCAAGACTCGATCGCAAACCATTTTTTTCCTGAGGCAACAAGCCGAGGAAAAGCATTTGGCGCTTTCTGAGCGCGCGATCAATCGCAAAGGCCCACATCAGCAAGGCCAGGGTAAAGGACACTGACAAGGCGTGTTGGGCGGAGGGCCAATCGGTTTGGGTAAATGCTTTCAAGCCATGGGAGATGATCGTGTTGGCGGTATTCGATGTGTTGGGAGGGGGAGTAGGACGTAACAACATCCAACCCCAAAGACTCACGGTAAACCACCAAAAGGCAGCCACCACAGCAGCACTTTTAAGCATTGCTGTGCGGCGTGATCAAGGTGCTGAACCCAAGGCTTGACGGTCAAAATCATCTACGAATTTTACGACCCGTGATTGACTGAGCGCTAGTAGTTTTAATTGCTTGGGCTTCCTCGCCAAGGATCTTCCCTCAAGTCGGGTGAGCAGTCGCCTCGCGCGGTGGTAGAGCTCAATGAGGGATCTGAGGTTTTCTAAAATCGTACGAGCACCATCGGCATGGTGAGCAAACACATCCTTGCTGCTTTGGGCTCGAAGCAAACGGCTTAGTGGTACGCGCTTGGCTTGCCAGCGCGAAGTGCTAAAACTGTAATTCCACTGAACCATCCTCGGCTCACGCTCATTGGGGTATTGTTTTTCAGTCAAGTTGATGGCAAACCACATCACCCTCAATCGACCCGGATGAATGGGTTGAAATTGATTCAAGAGTTGATCAAGTTCAATGATGGATTCAAGTGTGTTGAACATCAAACCATGCAAATCGCTCACCCAAGTGTTGTAGGTCACTAGGGCAATTTGCCGTTCATGTTCAAGAATGGATGACATGCTGCTCTCCTTTGTTTGGAGTCAAGACTAAGGCTATGGAAGTTTGTATTTTAAAAATACAATCATCCAATGGATGGTCTAAAAAACAGCAGTTATGTCGTTATTTTTAACAGGGTGCGCGGAAATCCTGTAAGTTAAGGGGAAGGGTGAATAGCGCGGACACCGAAGGTGTTTCGGGTTGTCGGCTGTTTGGGTATTTGCTGTTATTCGATGTCTTGGCGAATGATCGCTACCTGAGCGCCAGCACACGAGGCTGCAAAATAAGATGGCGACCCTAGCGCGTTACCCCACAGCTTTTTAGCAACGCTTGGATATTGCTTTTGGTGAATCATAAACACAGTGTCTGCCTTGGCGAATCTCGTTGTTGTTTCTCTAGGAATCCCGGTCTTTTCAGGGCCGGGAGGATGTCAAATACTGTGTGAAGTCATTCGATGCACTAGAGTCACCCAAGCCTGTGATTTGCTCTAGTATGATGGCACTTCGGTTTCAAGGTTGAGCGCCATTGATCTTGGACTTTTCAGCGACTTGCCCCCAGCGTTGCAAATCGCTGGCCACCAGCTTGCCCAACTCTTCAGAAGTGCTCGGCGTGGCCGTGACTTGATTGTTGGCCATCAAATTAATCACGTCGGGCATTTTGAGCACGCGATTGACTTCAGTTTCGAGGATCTTCACCACGTTGGCCGGTGTGCCCGCTGGCGCAAAAAGTGCCGCCCAAAACCTAAATTCCACATCGGGCAAACCAAGCTCGGCCATTGTGGGTAAATTGGGTAAGGCCGCCATTCTGTTCGGCGACGAGACAGCTAGAGCGCGGATGGCGCCAGAATTGATCGATGCTATGGCGGGGCCCGTGTCGACCATTGCGGTCAGCAAATCGCCAGCAATCAGTGCGGTGATGGTCTCGGATGTACTTTTGTATTGAATGAATTCTCCTGAGGTATTGGTTTTGATGCGCAGCAACTCGCTGGCAAACTGAAAGGCTGGACCTGACCCCCCGTAGTTGGACTTGTTGGGGTTGGCTTTCATGAAGGCCACCAACTCGGCAATGCTTTTGATGTTCGATTTTGGTGTGACCACGGCAATCAATGGGAAAGAGGCCACCAAGGAGATGGGCGTAAAGTCTTTGGTCGTGGAGTAGCGAAGTTGTTTGTTCAATATGGGTGTGAATACCATGTTGCCAATTGGCCCCATGAGCAAGGTGTAGCCATCTGCTGGCGCCTTGGCCACGTACTCCGTGCCAATGATGCCCCCCGCACCTGTTTTGTTCTCAATCACCACGGCCTGACCGAAGTCCATCGACATCTTTTGTGAGATGATGCGCGCCAAGGTATCGATCCCGCCTCCAGCACCTTGCCCAACAACCATTTTGATACTTTTCAGCGGAAAGTCTTGCGCTTTTACATGCAAAGTGACTGCGCTCATGAACGCCAAGCAAAGGACAGATTTGAGGATGGGTTTCATAGGGGGATCGGTTCAGTTGAAGATTTTTGCTTTGAGTCCTTGGGACCATTCCTGTTTGCTCACACGTGTTGGGTCATCTTGGATGAGTTTTTCAGTTTGAGCCAAAATATCAGATTCTGATTGACTTAAATCAATGGGAACACCATAGGGCTGCTCAATGTACCAAGGTGAGGGTGTGTAGAGCTCAATGCGGTTTCCTTCTGGGTCGAATAAATAAATGCTCCATGCGTTTCCATGGGTGATTGTGCGCTGCAAAGGAACGTTGTCACGCAGCAAGTTCTCGTGGTANATTTTCAAGGCTGCCAAATCATCCACACGGAAAGAAATTTGATTGATCGGGTTGAAATTCAACTCACTGGGTCGTCCACTGGCCAAGACGATTTGGTGGTGTTCTTCTGGGGTGCGGCTGAGGAAAGCAATTTCTCCCCCCAAGTAATAGTCACCACGGTCGGTGAGCACGAGACCAAAAGTATTGGTGTAAAACGCAATCATCGCATCTATGTTTTGGCAAAAGAAGCCGAAATGTGTCAGTTGTGCGTTCGGTGGTCGATTCATGGGTTGTTGTCCTTAGGTTTCATTAAATTGTAAAGCGCAGTGATAGCTCCAACGGTCTTGATCGGTTAAGTCTCATCTACACCCAGTTTAAGTGGAATTGGGGCAAACCTCTTGGGCAGTCTTGGCAAAGGGCGTACGCACATCTTATTGACGCTCAATGTGTTTGAGCTCCACGATATGACGCCAGCGGGCAATTTCAACTTCAATGCGTGATTTCATCTCTTCTGGGCTTGAGGCAATGGGGACACCACCAAACTCGGCAAATTTTTGTTTGAAATCCTGGCTCTCTAGGATCAAGCGAAACTCGTGGTTGAGTTTGTCCACGATCGGTCTGGGGGTTCCAGGCGAGACCACAACACCCAGCCAGGAACTGAATTCGATGCCGGGGAGGGTTTCGGACACGGTCGGAATTTCAGGCATGAGGGGCGAGCGGTTTTTTGAGGAGACTGCCAAGCCACGCAGTTTGCCGCCTTTGATTTGTCCAAATGAGAATGTGGCGGTCTCGATCATGGTGTCAACTCTGCCGCCCATGATCTCATTGAAAGCTTGTGGTGCGCCTTTGAACGGGACGTGAAGCATGTCGACTCCGGCCTCGATATTGATCCACTCGCCCAGCAAATGGTGCAAGCTGCCTGAGCCAATGGAGGAAAAAGAGGTTTGACCCGGGTTGGTTTTGGCCTTGACAATCAATTCACCAAAAGTTTTGATCGGGGAGTCTTTAGAGACAGAGACCACCATGGGGTAGGTGACGATGGTGCTCACCATGCCAAAGTCTTTGATGGGGTCGTAGGGCAATTTGTTCAAAATGGCCACCGATGCGGGGTGTCCACCGGTCAAGAGGACCATGTTCAAGCCGTCGGGTGGCTGCTTGCTCACGTATTCATTGCCTATCAAACCACCAGAGCCTATCCTTTGCTCGACCAAGACGGGTTGACCCAAGCGTTCAGTGAGTTTTTGCGCCAAAAGACGGGTCACGATATCGGTGCTCGAGCCCGCCCCAAAACTGACTGTGAAGTGGATGGGCTTGTTTGGGTAATCGTTGGCGCCAGATGAGGTTTGTGCGCCGCAGGCAAAGCTCAAAACGCTCAAGCACAACACGGTCATTTGTTTGAGGAGCATTGTCAAAGACCGTGCTTGGAATGGCTTCATTGTCAACCTCAAAGGCGTCGAATTGACGACGAAAAAATGAACATGGGCCAAGTCGGTGCTGTGTTTCATGATGGAAGCGTTTAAAATCGTTTAAGTGAGGGGTAGTGACTTTGACAGCGCAGTGGCAACAAAGTAAAAAATGATCCTGATTATCCCTAGCTCTGCTGATGTTTAGGCTACGCGTAAGCCCTAGGTTTTTCGTCGTTTTGGATGGGTTGTGCTGGACCTGGCGCCAAGGTGTGCGCTAGAGTCGATCGTCTCTAGAGTGCCCAAAGTCTTGACCAATACACCGTTCGATGGGGGTTGGACCTCTTTTCAAAACGGTTGAATTTCGGTACTATGTTCGAGTTGATTTGAGGTGTCTTTAAGCACTCAAATTTGCTGAATTTTGGTGCAACAACATCCCTCATCACTCTGGATGGGCCCCAAGAAAATCTGCCCCATCTGTATGGGGTTACTTCATTTTTTTATCAACAAGGAACGCTGTGAAAATTCTTTTTTTTAATGACTTTCGTTTGGGTATATTGAAAGGCGACCACGTGGTCGACGTGACCGAGGTGGTCCAAGACATTCCTCATGTCGGACCTGGCGACTTGATCAATGGATTGATAGAACATTTTGAGAGCTATCGTTCTAAAATTCAAGCCAAAGTCGATCATGAAAAAGGCGTGCCTTACAGCAGCGTGCGCATTCGCCCGCCTTTGCCCAAGCCCACCAATATAGACTGCATGGCGGTCAATTACATGGAAGACGGCACCAAGAAGGAGCCCGCCCCCATCAATGCTTTCCATAAATCCACCACTTCGATCATCGGCCCAGGTGACTCCATGGTGCTGCCTGACATGCCTGCCAGTGTATTTGAAGGTGAGGCTGAGTTGGCATTGGTGATTGGCAAGCATGCCAGCAATGTGAAGGCTGCAGATGCCATGCCCTACATTTTTGGTTATGTAAACTTCATCGATGGCTCAGCACGCGGTGTAAAGCCAGATACGAATGTGTTTTATCAAATGAAGTCCCGGGCTACTTTTGCACCAATCGGCCCCTACATCGTCACTGCCGATGAGGTCAAAGATCCAATGCAACTCAAAGTCCAGTTGTGGGTCAATGGTCGATTGACTCAAAACTTCAACACCAATGACATGGCGCACAACATTCCTCGCTGCATTGAATGGGTCAGTCACATCCACGATCTCGTGCCGGGTGACATTTTGGCCACTGGCACCAATCACCGAGGATTGTCGTCTTTTCAAGGCGGGGATAAGATTGAGTTGGAAGTTGAAGGCATGGGCCGTTTGGCCATCAACGTCAAGGATGACCTCAACCGAACCTGGGTCAGAGAGACCCGTCTTGAGCGCGAGCAAATGGGCTTGCCCGTGATTGCCAATCAATTGACCGGCAAATACGCGCCTCACTGAGCAGATATCACGCCGAAAGTTCAGGCGATTGTTTGAATGTTCAAAAGATCGCTTGGACACTTGTGCTCATGCGTCTGAAGGTAGACACACGATCAAGACTTTTTGTCGAGTCTGGTGTAGATCAGCGTGGAGCTCATGGTGATGAGGCCCATGCAAAAGAGGGTGATGTGAAATGACACCAATGCGTGGGCACCGTCAAGCCTTGTGCCGCTGTTGGCGTGATTGAATTCATTGAGCAGGGTTCCAGCGCACGCCACGCCAAGCCCCAAGGCCAACATTTGAGCCATGGCCAACAAAGAGTTGCCTGCACTGGCTTCTTGCTCTTTCAAATCAATCAGGGTGATGGTGTTCATCGCCGTGAATTGCAATGAATTAAAGGCGCCAAAAAAAATGAGCACCACGATCATGGCCCAAATGGGTGTATCTGCTTGGGTCAAGCCCATCAAGGCCATGCACCCACCAACCAGCATGGTGTTGATCAAGAGTACATTTTTGTAGCCATAGCGCACAATGATGCCCGTGGTCATGCGTTTGGTGACCATGCCCGAGAGTGCTGGAGGGAGCATCATGAGCCCAGACTGAACTGGAGCGTAGTCCATGCTGACTTGAAGCATGAGGGGCACCAAGAAGGGAATGCTTGAACTGCCAAGCCTAGAAAACAAATTGCCCATCAAACCCAAGGTCAATGACTGTGTTTTGAACAAATGGGGCGAAAACAAAGGGTGTTCACTTCTTGCGGCGTGATGGAGGTAAAAAATCATCGCGACCACGCCGACTGCGATCATGCTGGTGATTTGTTGTCCTGTCAATTGCAAAGTCGAGTGCGCGTCTGCGGTCAAGACAAAGCAAATCATGCAAAGGGCCAAATAAGCATAGCCTTTGTAATCGAATGGGTTGACCTCTTTCAATGGAGAGCCCTTCAAATACACCAAACTGGTCACGAGTCCCATCAAACCTACCGGCAGGTTGATCAAAAAAATCCAATGCCAGGTCAGATGCTCGACAAACCATCCGCCTAGGAAAGGTCCCAAAAGAGGTCCCATCATGCCCGGTACCGCAATGAAACTCATGGCGGTGAGGAAATGGGTTCTGGGAAACGACCTCAAAATGCTCAGTCGCCCAACCGGCAAGAGTAAGGCGCCCCCGCCGCCTTGAATGATTCGGGCCAGAAGAATGTCGTTGAGGCTTTTCGACGCTGCGCACAACAAGGAGCCGCAGACGAAGAGAACGATGGCCGAGAGGTAAACGCGGCGAGTGCCAAAACGGTCAGACAGCCAGCCGGAGGCAGGAATCAAGAGTGCCATCGCCAAGGAGTACACCACCACCACCGATTGCATCCTCAAGGGGCTTTCTTGAAGGGACAAGGCCAAGGCAGGAATGGCGGTGTTGACGATGGTGGCGTCGAGGGTTTGCATGAAAAAACCACAGGCGACAAGCCACAGCAAGACGTTGAGTGATTTTTCTTCTTCTGGCGAGACGGAATCTATTTTCATTCGGATGGATTTGAAGGCTCACTCAAGCTTGTATAAATTGAGTTGTTGAGTAATGAACCATCTGGCATTGATTGTCTCATTTTTAGGAGAACTTCATCTGTGGCAAGGGCTTGTTTTTTAAGCTCAAAAGAGTTTGGGGACGGGTTTTTATGGCGTTTGGATGGAGCTCTAGGGATTTCAAGGGTTAACAAACACTCCGGCACTGGGGTGCATGCATGTCAAGAGCCTGTGACTTGGGGCTGGACTCTTTGCTTTTAAGTATTTTTCAATGGTGCTTTTGACACGCCAAGGGTGGGTGGGCCCGCTCCAAACAGCACCATTCCAGATTTGAAGACCGTTTGGTGTTCGTCTGAGAATAAGAACCACCGGTTCGAGTTTGTCGAATGTGATTTCTGCCCAAAACCATTCGCCGTCCCCTGCCAGTTGTACCACTTTGGCGCTATTGGAGTCGGGGGGGCTGTAGAGCTGCACAGCCTGTTGTGCGTTTTGGTAGTCTGCGCTGTCCGGTGTCAGGTAGGCAATGGCATCGCACCGGTTCGTGGCGAAGTTGATCCAGTCTGTGGACTTCTCACGCCAATACCCCCGCAGATCAACAGGGACCGAATCGACCAAAAAAATCGTCTCTCCATCGATGACTTGGGTCTCGACGTGTGAGCCCGCAACCAACGTCACACACAAGAGCAATGCAAGCGCTGCAGTGGATTTTTTCATGACAAATATTTTAAAAACAATGCAACGCTGCCAATGTTGCAATTACAAACATGGCACTTTGATGGTGCAGTTTGTCTGCAGTTCTTGCTATGCGGTGATGGTTCCTCGACATTCTCCAAAGCCAATGCGTGTGTATCCATCACGCTCACAAAAAGCTTTCAAAATGATGGTGTCGCCATTTTCCAGAAAAGTCCGCGTCTCGCCGTTGGGGAGTTGGAGGGGTTTTTTGCCGCCTTCAGTAAGCTCAAGCAGACAGCCTGCCTGGTCCTTTTGTGGTCCTGACATGGTGCCCGTTCCAAGCAAATCGCCAGGATTGAGGTTGCAGCCGTTGCTTGCGTGGTGGGTGATCAATTGGAATAAAGACCAGTACATGGATTCATGAAAATTAGAGGACATCAATTTCACTGGCGCCAAGTTTTGCTCTTTCATGCCTTGGGTCTGTATCCATGTTTCTAAATGAATGTCATAAGCACCTTTTGCCAAAACAACCGTGTCGCTCAGGTAGTCCAAGGGCTGAGGATCTGTCTCAACTCTGGTGAAGGGTCTGGCAAACGGCTCAAGCGCCTCCTGGGTCAAAATCCAAGGCGAGAGGGTGCTGGCGAAATTTTTGGCCAAGAACGGACCCAAAGGTTGATACTCCCACCCTTGGATGTCTCTGGCCGACCAGTCGTTGAGCAGGCACAGTCCAAAGAAATGTTCCTTTGACTCGGCCATGGGGATGACGCTGCCCATGGCATTGCCCGAGCCAATGAAGACCCCCAATTCCAATTCATAGTCTAATCGACGACAAGGCTGAAAGTAGGGAGGCTGATCTCCAGAGCCTTTGGTCTGGCCACTTGGGCGACGGATGGGGGTTCCAGAAGGGACGATGGAAGAGGCGCGTCCATGGTAACCAATCGGTATCCATTTGTAGTTGGGCATCAAAGGCTGATCGGGTCGAAACATGGCCCCCACGGTGGTGGCATGGTGAATGGAGGCGTAGAAATCGGAATAGTCTTGAATGGTGCAGGGCAACAGCATGGTCACGTCGTGTTGATCTACAAGGTGTGGGCTCAAGAGGGCTTGCAACGGTGAGTCGGCCATCAGACTTTGAATCAAAAAACGGCGAAACAATTGGTGGTCTTTGGCAGGTTTGCCCATATAGGCATTGAGATTTTTTGTTTTGAAAAGAAGCAATAACGCTTCAACCTCGGGGCTCATCAAGCCATGCGAAAGGGAAGGGGTCAATTGAAGTTCGGTCAAATTGAGAATTTGTTCACCAATGGCCACACCCATGCAGGGGCTGGTATGGGGGTTGTGATGTTTGATAAAACTGCCAAAGGGCAAATTCTCGATGGGAAAGTCGCAGTTGCTCACGTTGGCGCTTTGAACCCAACTGCCGATTGATTTTTTACTCATCACGGGTCCTTCGATATTGATTGGAATGGTGTTGCCTAGAGTAAGATGGTACTTGAATTTTCAAATCAAGAAAAAGTCAAGAAAGAAGTCATGAAGCCATTGGATCCTGCATTGTTTCAAGGCCGAATCGGGACCCAAGCGATGGACTTGTTTGTGTTGAGCAATGGCGGTGGACTGCAAGTGGCGGTGACCAATTATGGAGCACGTATTCTTCAAGTGCTCACGCCAGACCGTTCAGGACACATTGGCGATGTGGTTCTGGGTTATGCAAGTCTTGAAGAAACCGTGGCCGCACGCAGTTCTGTGGGTGCCTTCATCGGGCGCTATGCCGGTCGCATCGGGAACGCGCAATTGAACTTCAGGGGTCAGCATTACCCCTTGTCTGCCAATGATGGTCCTCATTGCTTGCACGGTGGCTTGGATGGTTTGCGTTTCAAGGCGTTCCAAGTGGCGACGCTTGAGTCTGATCGATTGGTCCTGGCTTACCGTTTCGAAAATGGTGAAATGGGTTTCCCTGGTGTCTTGGACCTGAGATTGGAGTACCGGGTCACCCAACAGCAAGCCTTAGAGATCGCCTACCACGTCTGCGCCATCGATCAACCCTGCGTAGCAAGTTTTACCTCTCATGCCTATTTCAATCTCAATGGCGCGGACTCTGGTACTGCCTTGGACCATGAGGTCATTGTTCACGCCGACCATTACATGGAAGTTGATGCACGCTTGGTGGCAACGGGTCGTCTGATCCCCACCTTAAACACCGCTTATCACTTGAAGCAGAGGAAACCTTTGTCTAAACACCTGAGCTCGTTTGATTTGCGAGGCTTTGATGATTGCTATTTGATCAACCCCACCCAAGGTGTTCACGCTAGGCCAGGGGATGTGACCTTGATGCGCTGTGCAGAGGTTTTTGCGCCTCGCACGGGTCGCTCCATGGAGGTGTGGTCGAGCGAGCCGGCTTTGCAGTTTTACACGGGGCTTAACCCCAGCGCCCACATTGGTCACGGCCAAGGCAAGTCGGGTCGCTTTTATCAGCAGCAAGAGGGCTTGTGTTTTGAGCCACAGGCCTACCCCAATGCTCCAAATTGTCCCGCATTCCCTTTGCCACTTTATGAGCCGGGTGTTGTGCGAAGCGGCAAAACAGTCTATCTTTTCAAAACCTTTTAATCGATTTTGATGTTGGCAGCCTTGATCACTTGCGCCCACTTTTCAATTTCATCTTTTTGAAATTTTAAAATTTGCTCTGGTTTCATGAAGGAGGGCAGCATCCCCAAGCCCTTCAAGCGTTCTTGCATCTCGGGTGTTTGCATGATTTTCATGATCTCTTGATTGAGACGCTCGACAATGGGCTTGGGCGTTTCAAATGGGGCAAACAAGGCTTGCCAAGAAACCACCTCGAAGTTTTGCAGGCCAGGCCAAGCGGTTTCAGCCACGGTTGGAACTTCGGGCAGGGTGTCGGAGAGCCTTTTAGAGGAACTCACCGCCAAGGCTCTTAACTTACCCGATTGGATTTGAGGGCCCGCCACCACGGTCGTGTCAAACATGAAGTCCACTTGAGAGCTGATCACGTCTTGAATGGCCGGTGCACTGCCCTTGTAAGGCACATGGGTGAATTTGACACCCGCCTTGAAGGCCAAGAGTTCTTGGGCCAGGTGCTGCGAGGTGCCGTTTCCCGCCGATGCGCCGGTGAGCTTTTCCGGGTTGGCCTTGGCGGCTGCGAGCAAGTCTTGGAGGGTTTTGTAAGGACTGTTGGCCGAGACCACCAAGACCACAGGGTTGGTGCCATAGAGAAACACCGGAGTAAAGGATTTGATCGGATCGTAGCCAAGCTTGGGGTAAAGGCTCACATTGATGGCGTGCGATGAAATGGTCCCACCCAGCAAGTTGTAGCCGTCGGCAGGCATGCGGGCTGCGATTTCTGAGCCGACACTGCCGCCGGCGCCCCCTTTGTTGTCGATCACAATTGTTGTTCCAAGCGCCACGCCCAATTTCTGTGAAACAACTCGGGCCAAAATATCCGTGGTGCCCCCCGCAGGAAAGGCTACCAAGTAATTGATCGGTTTATTGGGCCAGGGCTTGGCGGTGTTTTGTGCCCAAAGGGGCGTGCTGGCCAGGCCGCTGGTGAGCCAAGTCAGGGTCTGTCGACGTGTAGGTTGCATGGTCAAGGTCGTGGAGTTTGTTGCTATTGGAGCATTAAAAAAACTCCAATGTCTCAGGGTTTTCAGAGGGGCCGTTGTTTGAAGACCGGCCACGCTTGATTCCTGGTTTGGACAAACCCTAGACACTTTGGACGCGAGTTCAGCTACCCATTGGCAAATACCTCTGGATACCAACGCAACTTGAGGGGGTCGTAGTGCAAGATCACATTTTTGTCGCTCAAGGCATAGGCCTCGAAAATACCTGGGTGGACCAGATGCAATGGGCTTTGCACCTTGTACTGGCTCAGTTTGCCCAAAAGATGTGCCGCCTGGCTGTGGGCAAAGACCAAGGTATTGCAGCGGTACCAAGGTTGCACCGCTTCATCGTTCCAAAAGAGTGCTCTGAAGTCGTAGCAATCAAAACCCTGTAGTTGGAAGAGCTGATGCCAATAGTCGGGTGCTTGCTCATTGAGGTGGTACATGCCGCCTTGGCCAGGTATCGCTGCTGAAAACACCACCACGTTGGCAGCTTGGCACAAGGAACTCACCAGTGCGGGGGCTGAGGCTGGAGGGAGATGCTCAGCGACTTCCAGGCACAATGCAAAATCGAAAGTCTTGTCCAAGTGAACCGTTTTTGATAAATCCACATATTGAACGGGAACTTGCGGTGTTTCGTGGTCAAGGGCATGCGTGTCCAGCCCCAAAACCTCGCAGGCACCGTGGCTCAAAGCCATTTCAAGCCAAGTGCCGCGCCCGCAGCCAAAGTCAACCACGGTTTTTCCCTGCAAATCCAAAAAGGACAGAACTCGGTGGGCCGATGTTTTGACCCATGGGGCATAGGCCGTCATGACATCTTGAAGTTTTTGATAATTATCAGAGTGGCTCATAGGAAAACCGGTTCAGTGGGGATGGCCATTCGGATCGAACATTGACGCTCAAGCGAAGCTTTTGCCAGCGCGAGCCAGGATGATAAAAGAAGGCATACTTGCATGTTAACCCCAAGAAGGGGGGCAGGCCGACAAGCTCATTTTTGAACTTCTGAAATTCAGGGCTTTAGCAGGCAGGGCATTGGGCTGTGACTCTTAACAGGGTGCGCGGAAATCCTCTGCGTTAAGGGGGAGGATGAATAGCGCGGACACCCAAGGTGTTTCGGGTTGTCGGCTGTTTGGGTGTTTGCTGTTGTTCGATGTCTTGGCGAATGATCGCTACCTGAGCGCCAGCACACGAGGCTGCAAAATAAGATGTCGACCCTAGCGCGTTACCCCATAGCTTTTAAGCCTACCAATTTCTGATGGAGCCCAATGGAGAACAGCAGCGTGCAATGCGTCGTATCGCTGGTTTTTGCCGGTACGTCTGGAATAAAGCGCTGGCACTGCAGATTGAAAATCACAAAGCCGGTGAGAAATTCATCCACCATTTTGCAATGTGCAAATGGCTTGCTGTTTGAGAAAAAGAGCCTGATACTTGGTGGCTCAAGGACACCCCTTCACAGCTATTTCAGGGGGTGCTTAAAGAGTTGGCACGCGCATACAAAAACTTGCTTGACAAGCGTGCTGACTTTCCTACCTCCCAAAAGAAAACGGGCGGCAGCAGCTTTTGCTTTCCGCAAGGTTGCGAGTTCAGCGTGCACCGTGACGAGCACCTTAAAGCGCACTTTTGAGACAATCGAACATGAAGTGTGCTGCTGGGGTGAGGGGAAGACCTGGTCGCTGGATGCAAACGATGGAGGGTGCTGGCAAATGCTCTTTGATGGGAATGACTTCAAGCGCGTCTTTGGTCAGGTGAAAATCATTCCATTGAATGGGCATCAAGGCGATCAAGTCTGTACTCACGAGGGCCACCATCAAGCTCAGTGCCGAGTTGGCTTGAAACATCAACTGCGGTGCAGGCAAGCGATGTTGGGCAAAGAGGTCGATCAGGTCGTTTTCTGCGTTAAAGCTCACCGAAGTGCTGGCCCACTGTGCGTCCTTTAAATCTTTGATGCTTGTGGAGTGGATCAAGGGGTGGTTCTTTCGCGCCACAACGGTGCGCGTGTTTTGGGTGAGCTCGGTGCTGAGCAAGCCGCTCTCAATGGATTCCTCTGGTGCGGCACCCAAATAAAAGTCAATGCTGCCGTCTCTGAGTCCGGGCTCGATGGCCGGGTAGAGTCCTTCGATGATTTTGAGTTTGATTTGAGGAAACTTTTCTCTGAACCGGGGCAGGGCCTGGGGCAGCAAGCCAACATGCGGCATGATGGAGAGTCCCATCACCACGGTGCCTATCATTTTTCCAGTGTGTTGTTCCAGTTCTTCCCGGGCGTGTCTTAACTCGTGAACCACCAAGCTTGCCCGTTGATGAAAAAGCTTGCCCGCCGGGGTCAGGACCATGCCTCTGGCCTCGCGCTCAAAAAGAGGGGTACCGAGGTCGAGTTCCAGCAATCGAATGCTTCTTGTCAAGGCTGGTTGAGCTTGGCCCAAGTGTCTGGCCGCTGCGCGCAAACTGCCACGCTCCACGATCGCCAAGAGGTCTCTGAGTTGGTTGAGTTTCATTGCGCGAGAGCCTCAAGGGCTGGTTCAAGTGGATTCATTTTGGGTCTGGAGGCTTAGGAGGGTAAAAGCCTGCCAAGGAAAAGACAAAACGACAAAATAGGATAGGGGGATAACAAAAAAGTATCAATAATGATATTTTGCCATCTTTTTTGTATCCCTTCTTGGCGTTACAGTTGATATTCTTGCCGTGGCGGGGGCGAGCCCAGCCGGGATCTTGGACCCAAAGCCGCCACGGCAACCAGACAACTCATTAACAGGACAAATCAGTCATGACAGATCGAAAAAAAGCATTGGTCACCGGTGGTGCAACGGGCATTGGTAAAAGCGCGGTGATGGCTCTGGCCAAAGCGGGCTATGACGTTGCCATCAATTACGCCTCAAGTGCACAAGCCGCCCAACAGACAGCCTTAGAAGCCCAGGCCCTGGGTGCCAAAACATTGCTCGTGCAATGCGATGTGAGCGATGACTTGGCCGTTCGGGCCATGTTGGATCAAGTCGGCGCCGCCTTTGGTCACCTCGATGCCTTGGTCTCCAATGCGGGAACAACGGCCAAGTGGAAGGTCAAGGACTTGGAGAGTTTGGACATGGATGAGTGGGACCGCACGTTTGCTGTGAATGTCAAAGGCATGTTCCAAGTGGTGCGAGCTTCGGTGCCTTGGCTTAAAAAAGGTACAAACCCAAGCGTAGTCAACACCGCCAGTATCGTGGGCCTGAGGCCAGGTCCGCAGCCATTGCCCTACGCTGCCAGCAAAGCTGCGGTGGTCAACCTCACCAAGACCTTGGCCTGGAATTTGGGTCCCGATATACGCGTCAATGCAGTCGCCCCGGGTTGGATGGAAGGAGACTGGATGGAGAGAATGCTTGGCGATAAGTATGACGACTTGATGGGCAAACGCGCAAAACTCACCCCCTTGAAGCGGTGCGTCACCGCTGACGATGTGGCCCAGACCATGATGTCACTCATTGAGGGCAATCGATTTGTTACGGGGGAGGTGGTCGTGATCGATGGTGGTTTTACCGCATCGACTTGAGTCCAAGCGCGGGGCTCTAAGCCCTGGCCCTATCTCCCTTGTCCACTAGACCATTCCAACGTAACTTTTTTTAGCGAGACGACCATGCTCAAAGGCTTTGTCCCATTTCCTGATTCTTTCATCCAACGCTACCGCGATCGTGGTTATTGGCAAGATCGCCCTTTGCGCGATGAGTTCAAGACCCTTTATGAGCGCTATACCGATCGTGTGGCCTTGGTCGATGGTGACCACGTTTACACCTACACCGACATCGACCGCATCACGACCAATTTGGCTTTGAATTTGTTGGAGATGGGCTTAAAGCCATTGGACCGTGTGGTGCCCACACTGCCCAATGTGAATGAGTTTGTGTTGCTCTACTTTGCTTTGCAAAAAATTGGGGCCATCCCAATCGCCGCCTTGGTGACTCACCGCTTTGCGGAGATCAATCAATTCGTCCAACTCTCAGAAGCCACCATGTGCGTTTACCCTGAAAAGTCTGGCGACTTTGAGTTCTCTCCCATCATGGACCGGGTGCAAGACATGCACCCTTGTCTAAAATTCAAGGTCGTCTTGGGGCACGCCAAGCCGGGTGAGCATTCTTTGACCGATATGATCAAAAAGCCTGCCACTTTGCCCTTGGAGGCATTGACGAGCATTCATATTGACCCCTTGGATCCGTGTATTTTCCAACTCTCGGGCGGCACCACTGGGATCCCGAAGTTGATTCCAAGAACCAACAACGACTATGCTTACAACTCCAAAGTGGCGGCCGAAGTTTGTGAGGTCAACCAAGACTCGGTCCTCCTCCTGGTTCTTCCGATTGCACACAATTTGCCACTGGCCTGCCCAGGCATTCAAGGGTTCATGTTCAATGGCGGCAAAGTGGTGGTTCATCAAAACACCCGCCCTGCAGAAATGTTCGCCTTGATTCAAAAACACAAGGTGACCCACTTGAAGGTGGTGCCTGCACTTTTAATTCGCTTGATCAACGACCCCAGTGTGACCGACTTTGACCTGTCTAGCCTGAAGTTCATCCAAAGTGGTGGTCAAAGAATGCAGCCCGAAGTGAGGCTCAAAACCAAGGCCTTGATCCCCGGTGTGTTTGTGCAAGAAAACTTTGGCATGTCAGAAGGCACCTTGATGTTTGTGCGCTCGAGCGACCCCGATGAAGTGGTCATGAATACTTGCGGTCGCCCCGTCTGCGAAGACGACGAAGTCATGCTTTTGGACGAAGACGACAACATTGTTCCGATGGGGCAGGTGGGTGAGCTCACCGTGCGAGGGCCCTATACGCTCAGGGGCTACTATGGCGTGCCTGAATACAACGCCAAGCAATTCACCGTGGATGGGTTTTACCGCTCGGGTGACCTGATGCGCCAGCACCCTTCGGGCAACTATGTGGTGGAGGGTCGTAAGAAAGATTTGATCAACCGCGGTGGTGAAAAGATCAGTGCTGAAGAGGTGGAGAACTTGATCCTCATGCACCCGAGCGTTCAAAACGTCGCCTGTGTGCCCATGCCGGATGCCAATATGGGTGAAAAAATGTGCGCCTTTGTGATTTTGAAAACCAATAAATCCTTGACGCTCAAGGAGTTGGTGGACTTTTTGCTGACCAAAGAAATCGCCAAATTCAAGCTGCCCGAACGCTTGGAAGCCTTGAGTGACTTTCCCGTCTCCACTTTTGGCAAGGTCTCTAAAAAAGCCCTTGGGGAATGGATCACCGAAAAGATGCTTGGCGAGGGCAAAGCCCAATAGGCCACCACCGCACACACGGTGCTTCAAACGCAACGCTGTTTGACCTCATGGCGCCTTTTCTGCACTGCTTGATTTGATCGACACCCTTATTTTTAAACCCTTTTCAAAGAACTCATATCATGCGAATCATTGATCTCCATTGTTACCCTGGCACCCAAACATGGATTGACTCTCAAGGACCCTATCCGGCCGAGTTGGCCCGGTATTGGAAACGCGACTGGGTGGCCAAAGACGAGGCGGGTGTGGTGGAGGAGTTCACCCAAGCCGGCGTTGAGGCGTGTTTGGTGGCGCTTGACCTAGAGACCACAGTTGCCTCACCGCCATGCACCAATGAGTACGTTCACGACATGTGGAAGCGCCACCCTGAACGCATCATCCAATGCTGGGGGGCGGTCGAACCCGCCAAGGGCGAGATCGCCATTCAACAGGTCAAAAAAGCTGTTAATGAACTGGGTTTTATCGGTTTTCACTTTCACCCGATCATGCAGCATTTCGCTGTCAACGATCGTCGCCATTATGATTTGTTTGAGGTGATCAATGGCTTGGGTGCGGCCGTCATGATTGATGTCGGAACGACGGGGATGGGGGCGGGTATGCCAGGGGGAAATGGTGCTCGTGTACGCCATGCTCACCCGTCACACATTGACGACTTGGCGGCCGATTTCCCCAATCTCAAAATCATCATGGCCCACCCTGGGTGGCCTTGGGTGGAAGAGACGACGGCTGTCGCTTTGCACAAGGGCAATGTGTATTGGGAAATGTCAGGCTGGGCACCCAAATATTTCCCTGGTAATTTAAAAGTCGACATCCGTGGTCGACTGCAAGACAAAATCATGTTTGGCAGCGACTACCCCAGCTTGCCCTACGAACGCATTCTCAGAGAATGGACCGAATTGGGCTACAAGGAAGACGTGATGGACAAGATCATGCACGGTAATGCCGAGCGCGTTTTGGGTCTTTGAAGTCATCAATTGGCGTGAGCACTTTTTCTTTGTTTTTTCCATTTTTTCCCATTAAATTTTTCCATTCATGAATGATCACACTTCTTTTGGCGGCCAGTCTGGTTCGGCTTCATTGCCCTTTGACCCTTTGAAGGACACCGGTCCAGACGCGCCCATCTTGTTTCAGCGTCAAGGCAGCGTCGCGGTCTTGACCTTGAACCGTCCACAAACTCGCAATGCTTTGAGTGGTGAAGAGATGTTCGCGGCCTTTGAACGAATTTTTGCCTATCTCAACACCGACATGAGCATTCGTTGTGCCATATTGACGGGATCAGGGACAGCCTTTTGTTCGGGTGGCAATGTCGCCCAAATGCGCGACCGTGAGGGCATGTTTGCGGGGACTCCTGAGGAAATCGCGCACAACTACAAGGTGGGTATTCAAAGAATTCCACGCGCCTTTGAAAAGCTCCAACTTCCCATCATTGCCGCTGTCAATGGCCCGGCCATTGGTGCGGGCAACGATTTGGCTTGTATGTGTGACATCCGTTTGGCATCGTCTAGAGCGGTGTTTGCGGAGAGCTTTGTCAAGGTCGGCATCATCCCTGGTGACGGGGGTTGCTGGTTATTGCCCCGAACAATTGGATACGCGAGAGCGGCCCAAATGGCCTTGACGGGTGAGAGCATTGATGCACAAGAAGCGCTGCGCTTTGGACTTGTGAGCGAAGTGGTCGATCCTGAGCAATTGATGAAAGAAGCCCTTTCTTTGGCCCACCGCATTGCCCAAAACCCACCCCAGGTTTTACGCTGGACCAAGCAGTTGCTCCAAGAGGCCAGAGGCTGCACCATGGACGAAGCTTTGGTCAAGGCTGGTGTTCTTCAAGGACTGGCCCATCACACCGACGATCACGCCGAAGCGGTGAATGCGTTTTTTGAGAAAAGAACGCCCGTCTTCAGCGCCAAGTAATTTTTTATCGATCCATGTCAACATCCCTTAAAAAGGCGCACCCTATGAGCTCACCCCTGATTCTTCAAGAGCATCCTAGTGCGGGTGTTTTGGTTTTGCGACTGAACCGCCCCGAGGTGCTCAATGCTTTGAATTTAGAGTTGAGGAAAGCGTTGGCCCAGGCCTTCAGCGTAGCCGATCAAGACCCGGCTGTGCATGTGGTGGTGCTATGCGGTAGTGAGAAAGCGTTTTGTGCTGGCGCTGACCTCACCGAGTATGTTGATGCCAGTCCCGTTGAAATCATGGAGCGCAGAATGGATCGATTGTGGCAAGCGATCAGTTCTTGCTCCAAGCCAGTGATTGCTGCCGTGAGGGGATATGCATTGGGGGGCGGTTTTGAGTTGGCGATGCACGCGGACATCATCATTGCCAGCGACAATGCCAAGCTTGGACAACCCGAGGTTCAAATTGGCATCATGCCTGGAGGAGGCGCCACGCAGCGTTTGACCCGTGCTGTGGGTAAATTCCAAGCGATGAAGTGGCTCTTGACCGGTGCTTTGTTCAAAGCACAGGAAGCCTTTCAAATGGGCTTGGTGAGTGAAGTGCAGCCTGCCCATGAAGTTGAGCCCAGGGCTTTGCAGATGGCCCAGGAGTTGAGCGCCGGGCCTCAATTGGCCATTCAGTCCATCAAGAAAGTGGTCATTGAGGGCATGAGCCTTCCTCTTGAACAGGGTTTAGACTACGAACGCAAGGCCTTTCAGTTGCTCTTTTCAACACACGACAAGGTCGAGGGAATGAGAGCTCGTCTAGAAAAAAGGCCTGCAAAATTTAACAGGGTGCCCGGAAATCCTCTGCGTTAAGGGGGAGGATGAATAGCGCGGACACCGAAGGTGTTTCGGGTTGTCGGCTGTTTGGGTGTTTGCTGTTGTTCGATGTTGTTCGATGTCTTGGCGAATGATCGCTACCTGAGCGCCACCACACGAGGCTGCAAAATCAGATGGCGACCCTAGCGCGTTACCCCATAGCTTTTAAGCCTACCAATTTCTGATGGAGCCCAATGGAGAACAGCAGCGTGCAATGCGTCGTATCGCTGGTTCTTGCCGGTACGTCTGGAACAAAGCGCTGGCACTGCAGATTGAAAATCACAAAGCCGGTGAGAAAT
>TBL_comb47_HYPODRAFT_10001067_pt1 | contig 36157 bp, 23 predicted proteins | sample TroBogypolimnion_40_FD_10682 | JGI IMG/M metagenome (IMG submission 10682)
CGGGCTGTTGCCGCTGGAAAAAGTCTACGCCTTCGAGCCGATTCCCGCCAAGCTCGCGCCGGAATTTTATCCGCACATCCTCGGCGGTCAGGGCAACATCTGGACGGAATACATTCCCAATTTCAAGCACGTCGAATACATGGCGTTTCCGCGCCTGACCGCGCTGGCGGAAGTCACCTGGTCGCCCAAGGAAGCGTGCAATTTTGAGGACTTTCTCCGCCGGTTGAAAACGGACAATCAACGGCTGGATCAACAAGGCGTGAATTACCGGCGCTACCGGCCCGAGACCCGTACGAAAATCGGCAGTTGGAAACCGGCGCAGATCAAAAACGACCCCGCGCCGCTCGAATGGGACGTCACGAAAAATGTGACCGCCGCCGGCAAGGCGCAGGTGACGCCGACTTACACCGCCGGCGCCTGCGGCATTGATATCGCGTGGATCGCGTTGCTCGCCGACGGCCAGGAAATCAGCCGCGACACGCACGCTGGGTTCGCCGGTGGCAGTCCGCGCCAGTCGGGCTACACGCTGGCCGTGCCCGCGCCGCAAGCCGGCACCCATTACACGCTCCGGGCGCAGGTGGCGGGTTCCGGCGGCACCGATTCCGCCGGCACGGTGTTTTGGGATTTGAAACCGGCTGGAAAATAAATTTTATGGACCTCAAAGTGAAATTTGTTCCCCCGCTCGACCCCGGTTTTCGGCCGGCGGTGCTGTTTGATCGTCAATACCTCGCCGCCGCGAAAGCCGCCGGGGACGCCGTGCCGCTGGTCATCGGGCTGGAACGTGAAAATGGTTTGCTCTCGCGTTTTGCAACCATCGTCCGGCCGGGCGCGGATGCCGATACGCTCCGCTATGCGGAGCGCACGGTGAAATTTTTGCTTTGGGCTTGGGGCGGATGGAAGCTGCATTTTGGCGGGCCAAAAAACATCGGCGAACATATCCGGAAAAATTATTCGCTGCGCGGCGCGCGGAAATTCGACTGCGAAATGATGGCGCTGGCTTACGGCAAAAAATTTCAAGTCGTGCTGACCACGGCTGGCAAAGTTCCCAAGACGAAGGAAATGCAAGTCGCCGCCGGCGGGCATCTGAAGGGCTGCCGCATCGGTTTTGATTTGGGCGCGAGCGATTACAAGGTTTCCGCCGTCGTGGATGGCGAGGCGATCTTCACCGAGGAGCAGCCGTGGGATCCGAAAACGCAGGCTGATCCCGGCTATCATTACCACAACATTGCTGCCGCGCTGCACCGCGCCGCCGCGCATGTGCCGCGTGTGGACGCCATCGGCGGCAGCTCGGCCGGCATCATTGTGGACAATGAAATCCGCGTGGCTTCGCTGCTGCGCGCCGTGCCGAAAAAAGATTTTCCGCGCGCAGCGGGCGTGTTCAAGCGGCTGCAAAAAGAATGGAACGTCCCCGTCGTCGTGATGAATGACGGCGATGTGACGGCACTGGCTGGCGCCCTGTCGCTGCGGCAAAAAGGGATGCTTGGCATTGCGATGGGCTCCAGCGAGGCGGCCGGTTTTATGGATGCGCAGGGTCGCATTCTCGGTTGGCTGAATGAACTCGCATTTGCGCCGGTGGATTACAATCCCGCCGCGCCGGCTGATGAATGGTCCGGCGACGCCGGCGTGGGCGCGCTTTATTTTTCCCAGCAGGCGGTGAACAAGCTGTTGCCCGCCGCAAAAATTTCGCTGCCTGAGAAAATGGGTTTGCCCGAGCGGCTCAAGGAAGTGCAGGCGCTCATGGCCAAAGGAGATCCGCGCGCCGCGCAGATTTACGAAACCATCGGTGTCTATCTCGGCTACGCCATCGCGCATTACGCGGTGTTCTATGATTACCGGCACCTGCTGATTCTTGGTCGCGTAACGACCGGCCGGGGCGGCGACATTGTGCTGGAACGCGCGCGGGCCGTGCTGCGCGGCGAATTTCCCGAGCTGGTGGCAAAAATTGCGCTGCATGTGCCGGACGAAAAATCCCGGCGCGTTGGTCAGGCCGTGGCGGCTGCGAGCCTGCCGGCGGGAAAGAAAAAATAATTTTATGAAACTGCATCAGGCGGCGGCGGAAATTTTTGTGCCGGATGGAAAACCGCTGGCGGCCGCGCTGGCGCGCATTACGCACCTTGGCATCGGCGCGCATCAAGACGACCTCGAATTCATGGCGTTCCACGGCATTCTGGAATGTTTTGCGAACGAGGCAAAATGGTTTGGCGGCGTCACCTGCACCAACGGTGCGGGCAGCGCGCGCACCGGCCCGTACGCCCGCTTCACCGATACGCAGATGATGGCCATTCGCCGGCAGGAGCAAAACACGGCGGCGGGCATTGGTCAGTTTGGGGTGATGGTGCAACTGGATTATCCGAGCAGCGCGGTGAAAAGCGCGATCGATCCGGCGCTGAAAAATGATTTGAAACAAATTCTCGCCGCGACGAAACCGGCCGTTGTTTACACGCATAATCCGGCGGACAAACACGACACGCACATCGGCGTGGTGGTTGCCGCGTTGCAGGCCATGCGCGAGCTGCCGCGCGCTGACCGGCCCCAAAAAGTTATCGGCTGCGAAGTCTGGCGCAATCTGGACTGGTTGAATGACGCGGAGAAAGTGTTGATGGACGTGAGCGGCCGCGACAATCTGGCCGCCGCGCTGAACGGCGTGTTTGATTCGCAGATCGCCGGCGGTAAACGTTACGACCTCGCCACGCTCGGCCGCCGCGCGAGCAACGCGACTTTTTTTGAGTCGCACGCCACCGACCGCGCGAACCAGCTCATCTTCGGTTTGGATTTGACGCCGCTGGTGGCCGATGAATCGCTGGACATCGTGGATTTTGTCGGCGGTTTCATTGACCGTTTTCATGCCGATGTGAAAACCAAGCTCAGCCGCCGCCTCGGAAAAATTTAAGCATGGAAATCATCATCCAACCCACCGCCGAAGCCGCCACCAGCGTGGCAGCACGGACCATTGCCCGGCTCCTGCGCGAAAAGCCGAATGCCGTGCTGGGTCTCGCGACCGGCAGCACGCCGCTGCTGCTGTATCGCGAACTGATTCGCATGCAACTCGACTGGCGCCAAGTCACGACGTTCAATCTCGACGAATATGTTGGCCTCGCGCCGACGCATCCGCAGTCTTACCACAGCTTCATGGCGGAGCATTTGTTTCGGCACATCAACATTGCCAAAAAGAACATCCACATTCCCGACGGACTGGCGAAGGACATTCCCAAATTTTGCGCGAAATATGAAAAGCAAATTCGCGCCGCCGGGGGCATTGATTTGCAAGTGCTCGGTATCGGCACCGACGGGCACATCGGTTTCAACGAACCCACCTCGTCGCTCGCCTCGCGGACGCGGATTAAAACGCTGACGCCGCAGACGCGGAAGGATAACGCACGGTTTTTCGGCAACGAAGACGCCGTGCCGCATCATTGCATCACCATGGGCATCGGCACCATCATGGAGGCGCGGCAGAACGTGCTGCTGGCGTTTGGCGCGGGCAAGGCGCGGGCGATTGCCGAAGCGGCCGAAGGCCCGATCACCGCTTGCAATCCGGCCTCCGTGCTGCAAATGCATCCGACCGTGAAAGTGTGTCTGGACCCGGCGGCGGCTTCGCTGCTGAAGCGCGCGGATTATTATCGCTGGGTGTACGACAACAAACCCGTCTGGCAACAAATCTGATATGAGCGAACAGCCGAACCACGACCTACGCGCACTGGCGGCTCAGTTCCAGATCGCCGGCGAATTTCTGAACGCAGCACCGTACGGCAGCGGGCATATCAATGATACGTACTGTGTGGTTTTTAATCAGGGCGGGTCGCGGGTCCGGTACATTTTCCAACGCATTAACCACACCATTTTCAAAAACCCGGTGGCGTTGATGGAAAATGTCCAGCGCGTCACCGCGCATCTGGCGCGGAAAATTGCCGGCGAAGCCGACGCCAGCCGCCGGGTGCTGACGCTGATTTCGGCTCGCGACGGGAAGGCGTTTTTTCAAGATGCGGGCGGCAATGTTTGGCGCGTCTATATTTTTGTCGAAGGCGCCCGCGGCTACGATGCGGTGGAAAATCCCGCACAGGCACGGTCGGCGGCGCAGGCGTTCGGCCGGTTTCAAAAACTGCTGGCCGATCTGCCGGCACCGCGTTTGCACGCCACAATTCCCGATTTTCATCACACGCCGAAACGCTTTGCCGCGCTGGAACAGGCGATTGCTGCCGACGTGGCGAACCGTGCGATTCTTGCGCAGCCGGAGATTGTTTTTGCTCTGCGCCACAAAGCGATTTGCAATGTCTTGCTCGAGGCCAATTTGCCGGAGCGCGTCACGCACAATGACACGAAGTTCAACAACGTTTTGCTCGACGATGCGACGGGCGAAGGCATTTGCGTGATTGATTTGGATACGGTGATGCCGGGTCTGGCGTTGTATGATTTTGGCGACATGGTGCGCACGACGACCAGTCCGGCGAAGGAAGACGAGCGTGATTTGGCGAAGGTCACGATGCAATTTCCGATGTTCGAGGCGCTGGCGCGCGGCTATCTCAGTTCGGCGGGCGATTTTCTGACGCCGGCGGAGAAAAGATTCTTGCCCTTTTCCGGCAAGCTCATCACATTTGAAATCGGGATCCGCTTCCTGACGGATTTTCTGGCGGGCGACACCTATTTCAAAGTGCATCGCGCCGGCCATAACCTCGACCGCTGCCGCACGCAGTTCCGGTTGGTCGAATCCATCGAGCAGCAGGAAGCGGCCATGAACCAACTGGTAGAGACACTTTTATGAAAATCCTAGTCACCGGCGGCGCCGGTTTTATTGGCAGCCACATCGTCGAACACTTCCAAGGCAAAGCCGAGGTGCGCGTGCTGGACAATCTGCGTTCCGGCTTCCGCCACAATCTCGCGCCGTTTCAACACGAATTTATTGAAGCTTCGATTTTAGACCGCGCCGCCGTGCGGCAAGCGATGCAGGGCGTGGATTATGTGTTCCATCTCGCGGCGATGATCAGCGTGCCGGAATCCATGGCCAAGCCGATTGAGTGCAATGAAATCAACACCACCGGCACGCTCATAGTGCTGGAAGAAGCCGCACTGGCGGGCGTGAAAAAACTCACGCTGAGCACTTCCGCCGCGATTTACGGCGACAATCCGACCGTACCGAAAGTCGAGACCATGCTGGCCGAGCCGAAAAGTCCCTACGCCGTCACCAAACTCGACGGGGAATTCTATTGCAAAATGTTTGCCGACATCGGTCGGTTACAAACCGCGTGCCTGCGCTACTTCAACGTCTTTGGCCCGCGCCAGGATCCAAAGAGTCAGTATGCGGCAGCCGTGCCGATCTTCATTGACCGCGCGGTGAAAAATCTGCCGATCACGATTTACGGCGACGGCGACCAGACGCGCGATTTTATTTTTGTAAAAGACATCGTTGCGGCGAATGTGTTCTTCGCCACCCAGTCGAGCGCCACCGGCGTGTTCAACGTGGCTTACGGCCAAAAGATCACCATCAAGGAACTGGCGCAAAAAATTGTCGCGCTCACCGGTTCGCAGTCGGAAATTAAACACGCGCCGGAACGTGCGGGCGACGTAAAGCATTCGCTGGCGGCGATTGACAAACTGCGCGCGACGGGCTTCGCGCCGACGAGCAATTTTAGCGACGGCTTGGCGGCGACCATCCAATTTTTTCAAACCAAAACCGGAAAATAATTTTATCACACGCATGAAAAAACTCGCCGGGCTGGCGGTGCTTTTGAGCGCGGGGCTGGGCATCCTGGCGCCGGCGCGGGCGGCGGAATTCAATTTGGAAAACGATCGGGTGGCGCTCACGTATGCGACGAAGGGCGGACAGCTTTTGCCCGGCACGCTGCGCGATAAACTTTCCGGCGAGACGGTAAAGCTCGGCGGCGAATTGTTCAGCCTCGTGCTGACGAATGGCGGCTATGTCCACGCGGCCAATTTCCGGCTGGCTGGCCCGCCGCGCGTGGTGCCGCTGGTGGTTAATGCCAGCGCATCTCGCCGCGCGGAACAATTACCGGGCCGGGAACTGGTCGCGGAATTGCAGAGCGCGGATGGCAATCTGACTCTGGCGTGGCACGCGGTTTTACGGGACGGTTCGCGGTATCTCCGGCAGGAGTACACCTTCACCGCTGGCAAAAAAGAAGTGCCGCTGAACGGTATTTTGCTCTTGGAAATGAATTTGCCGGGCGCGCATGCCACGGGCACGGTGGACGGTTCGCCGGTGGCGACCGAGACCGTTTATTTCGGCGCGGAACATCCGCTCTCCATCAATCGCGGTGAGATGGGCTACGTCCGCTGCTTCGTGCCGCGCGGGGCGTCGCTGCGACCGGGCGAGAGTTACACCTGTTCGTCGGTGGCTGGCTTTGTGGCCAAAGGCCAATTGCGGCGGGATTTTTTGACGTATCTCGAACGCGAACGCGCACATCCGTACCGGCCGTTTTTGCATTACAATTCGTGGTACGACATCGGATATTTCAGCAAGTATGACGAAGCGGCGGCGCTGAATGTGGTTAATACGTTCGGCACGGAATTGACCGTGAAGCGCGGCGTAAAACTGGATTCCTTTTTGTTCGACGACGGCTGGGATGATCCGGCGACGCTGTGGCGGTTTGATCAAACCAATTTTCCCAACGGCTTCGCGCCGGTGCAGGCGGCGGCGGCGAAATACGGCGCGGCACCCGGCATCTGGCTTTCGCCGTGGGGTGGCTATGGCCATCCGCACGAACTGCGGTTGCAATTCGGCAAGGAGCAAGGCTTTGAAACGCGCGACAATAATTTCACCCTCGCCGGGCCGAAATACTACGAGCGGTTTCGCGGGCTGTGCGTGGACGTGGTGAAAAACTACGGCATCAACCAATTCAAATTTGATGGCATCGGCCAGAATACCGGCATGGGCGGCGGCGGCGCACAGCGGGATTTTGATGCGATGCTGCAACTGATTGCGGAGTTGCGGTCGTTGAAGCCGGACCTGTACATCAATCAGACCACCGGCACCTGGCCGTCGCCGTTCTGGCTGCTGTTTGCGGATTCGATTTGGCGCGGCGGTGAAGATCATTCGTTTGTCGAGGGCACGGCGCCGGAGCGCGAGCGCTGGATTTCGTACAAGGACAATGATGTTTTTGACGAAGTGGTGAGCCGGAGCGATTTGTATCCGCTCAATTCCTTGATGCTGCACGGCATCATTTTTGCGAAGTCGGCGCATGGCTTGAATTACAACACGAATAACATTCTCAAGTCCGAGATTCGCGCGATGTTTGGCAACGGCACGCAGTTGCAGGAAATGTACATCACGCCGGCGCTGATGACGCAGCAGAATTGGGATGACCTGGCCGCAGCGGCGAAGTGGTCGCGGGCGAATGCGGACACGTTGGTGGACACGCATTGGATCGGCGGCCGACCGGAGGATCATCAGGCCTATGGCTGGGCGGCGTGGTCACCGCGCAAGGGAATTTTGACCCTGCGCAATCCGACAGCGCGGGCGCAGTCGCTCAAGATTGATCCGGCGAAGGCGTTTGAACTGCCGGCCGGCGCGGCGCAAAAATACACGGTGGTCAATCCGTTTGCGGATCAAACGGTGAATGTGGCGAATTTGCAAGCCGGCGAAGAGGCGGTGTTCAAGCTGAAGCCGTTTGAAGTCTTAGTGGTGGAAGCGTTGCCGGTGCGTCCGTGAGGCGCCGGTCGGTGCTTGCTTAACAGTTTGGGTGGAGGCTCACCCAAATGTGGGATGGACGCGTCATCGCCGGTGAATTAGTTTCTTCGTGCAAGTGAGAAAACTGCGGCGCGGATGCTACCCAATCCGTTTATGAAGCAACTCAATTCCAAGGTGCAACCACTAGAATCCGTCCATTCGCCGACGGCAAAATTCGGCTTCACTCTGATCGAACTACTGGTGGTGATCGCCATCATTGCGATTCTCGCGGCCATGCTGCTGCCGGCGCTGGCAAAGGCGAAGCAGAAAGCCAAGGACATCAATTGCGTGAGCAACAGCAAGCAGTTCACGCTGGCGATGAACATGTACAACGGGGAATTGGGCGGAACCTTGATCAGCTATCGGGATCCGATGGATGCCACGGCGGGGACATTCACCCTGTGGATGGCCCGGCTGCAGACGAATTATAATTTGCGCGGCAGCACGCGATGTTGTCCCTCGGCGCCGCAAATCATTGGCACCGCCGGACAATCGGAAGCGGCGGCTTGGAATGTGGCCAACGTGCCGGCGAAAAATGCCAACACGGCCGGCGATAATGCGGAGTTGGGAACAGCGGAACGGCCTTATTTGTGGGATCCGGGATATTGGGGGTTGACCGGGCCAGCGTACCAAGCCGGGTATGGCATCAATAGCATGTGCGAGTCGGGCCTCGGCACGATTGCCAGTGGTTATTTTAACAAGGAATCCGCGATTAAGACGCCGACACTGACCCCTTATTTTTCGGACGCCATATTTGCCGAAGGAAACGGTGCTACGCCAACTTGGACGTCTGCCACGGGATATTATGATCTTTACAACGGCTACAACAAGGACCTCGGGCGGGTGGTGATTGCCCGGCACGGCGGAAAAGGCCCGGCAGGCGCGCCCAAAAACATTTCCATTTCACCCCGACCGGGCAGTTTGCCCGGACTCAATTGCGTGGCTTTCGCCGACGGTCATGCGGAACTGGTCCGCCTCGATAATTTGTGGGGATTGCTCTGGTCGGCCACTTGGCCGGCGGGCAACCAACGGTAACGCGCCGGCTTTTTGCGGCGCCGGCAAATCGACTGCTTTTGGCGTGGGGCCTTACTCCCCCAAATGTGGGTATGGTTTAGGGATGGCGAATTGTGATAGTTTCACCAGAGGTCAGAAAACTATGCCCGTTGTTTTCGTAATTATCCACAATGAAACCAATCGCTATTTGGTTGCTCCAGCCGGTTCAATGGAACGGCATTAGCCAACCCAACTAGACCTCTTTTCATCTGCTTCGCTCCCATCTTATCAACCCAACTCATCATGAAAAAATACCTGATTAAATCCAGTCTGTGGCGGCAACTTGGCTTGCTATCGGTCATGTGTGCCTCTGCAACCGCTGTGAAAGCGGACCAACAAACTTGGTGGGGGCTGGGTGCCACCGCCAATTGGAGCGATGCCGGCGGCAACTGGACCAATACCGCACTGAACGCCGCCGTTCCCGCCGCCGGAGATGATTTGATTTTCGCCAATGCCAATCAACCCACGAGCATCAATGACTTGGTGGCTTTGACCATCAACTCGCTGTCCCTTACGGTTAGCGGCGGGNTCGCTTTTTCCGGCAATCCGTTGACCATCGCCAGCGGCATCACCAACACCGCAGATGGCGCCACTTTCAATCTTCCTTTGATTTTAAGTGGGGCGCAAACGTTTGAATTGGATGCATCATCTGTCACTACGACGTTTAATTACGCCATTACTAACACGGGCAACTTGACCATCCAGGGCGTGGGCGATGCAACTTGGTCGAATTCCTTTGCCGCGAGTGTGCCGGTGTTAGGACTGCGCGGTGCTGGCAATCTGATTGTGAATGGTCCGGGAGCCGTAACCATCAACGGCGGATTTCTTTATCCGGCCAGCTCGCTAAATTTCGCCGGCAACACCATTGTTAATGGCGGCACGCTCAACATGAATGCGGGCTGCTTTGACGGCAATTCGCAAGTGGGCCAATCATTGACCATCAATCCCGGCGGCACCGTCATCACGGGGGCGCCCCACATTGCTGGCTCGTCCGGCCGACCGCTGAGTGTTTTCGGCGGCAAGATGACGATGGGGGCGGGATCATCTCCGGGTGAAGCGTATTTTACAACCGTGATTCTGTCCAACGCGACCTTCGATGTTGGCGGGCCGGGCAGCGGTGACCTGCGCGGCAACGGCAGCTTTACCAATTTGGCCTCCGCCGGCGAAACGCTCTTCGGCGTGTCGCTGAGCCTAACCTCCAGCCGGGTCATTGGCGTGGACAAAGGCACGGTTACGTCTCCCGATCCGGGCGTGGACATTAATTTTTCCGGCAACGGCACTTCCGCCATTCAGGGCAGCGGCAATCTTACCAAGGTTGGTCCGGGAACAATGTTGATTTCCGGCGCGGATATTCACACCGGCACCACCACCATCAGTGCTGGCAAATTGGCTTTGACCGGGACCATGAACAACACACCAACGATCACCGTTGCCAGCAATGCCGTGTTTGATATTTCCGGCACGGGATTTTCGCTCAGTACCAATCAAACCTTGCTGGGCGTCGGCTCGGTGATTGGTACTGTGAATGACAGCTACTCTGTGACGGGTGCGGCGATCAGTCCGGGCGGTAACAATGCGGCCGGCGTGTTGTCTTTGGACGGATTAAATCTTCAAGGCAACGGTCTGATGCTGAATTTTGATCTGGCCAACACCACCGCCATCGGCGGCGGCACTAATGATTTGCTGATCGTCACCAATCTTTCGCTGTCCGGCGCCGCCACCAACACGGTGAATATCAGCTTCCTGAATGGCACTCCTTTGGCCGGCGGCACTTACACGCTCATTCAATATACCACCGGTCCGGCGGCTGGTCCCGTCACTGCCTTGGCTGCCGTCGCATCGCGGTATAATTATAATTTTTTCAGCGATGGTAGTTCCATCAAAGTGACCGTCACCGGCACGCCCGGCAACTTGGTTTGGAAAGGCGACGGCCTGACGAATGGCTGGGACATTAACACCACGAGCAACTGGCTGTTGAGTGGCGCGGCCAGCGCCTATCTTGCGGGCGATAACGCCACGTTCAATGATTCCGGGTCAAACAATACGCCAATCAATCTGACGGTGCCGTTGGCGCCGACCATTCTTTCGGTCAGCAACAATGCCAAGAATTATACATTTGCGGGCGTCGGCAAAATCACCGGCGGCAGCTTATTGGTTAAGAACGGCAGCGGCAATTTGACCTTGCTCACCACAAACGATTTTGTCGGCGGCGGCAGCTTGAACGGCAGCGGCACCGTGACCGTGGGCAACGGGGTGGTTGCCGGCGCACTGGGCACCGGCAAATTAACCAACAACACCCGCGTGACATTCTTTGAGAATGCCAGTGCCACCTATGCGGGCAACATGAGCGGCACCGGCAGCGTGACCGCGTTTATGCCGGGAGCCACTCTCACTCTCACTGGCACGAATACCTTTACCGGCGGTTTGGTCGCTCTTGCTGGCACCACCCAGATTGGCAACAATACGGTTGGGGTCAGTCCCAGCGTGGCGGGCAATATCACCAACTATTCCACGCTAAACCTGTATCGTTCCGATGCGTTCACAAATCAAAACAATATCACAAGTGCCGGCAACACGCTGGAGTATGGCAATGGTGACGTCAACGTTCGTGGCCCGAACGGCATGACGGTGGATGGTTCCGGCAGCATCAATTTGCTGCCGCAAGGCAGTCTCTCCATCGGCCAGAGCGCGTATGGAAAGTTGACGGTTAATTCCGGCGGATTAATTAACTCTGGCTACGGTTTTTATCTTGGTAATCCAGGTTCCACGAGCGGTGACGTCATCCAGAACGGCGGTACGATCAATGTCGGCAATCAATTACGTATTGCCCACTGGGGAAGCGAGATTTCGACTTACACGATCAATGGAGGCACGTTGAATGTGCCCAACGCGCAATTGGCAGTAGGTTGGGATGGTGTCGGTCTGCTGACTTTGAATAATGGTACGATTAACTGCCGTTCCCTGACGGTGGACGACAGCGGTGCTGGCCCGGCGATTGGTGGAACGAACAGCACGTTTACGATGACTGGTGGTCAACTCAACATCGGAGTCAACGGGATTTCCAGTGTTTCGACCAGTAACCAGCTTGTATCAACCGTCATTCTCGGCGGTGGCACCATCGGGACGCTGGTTCCATCAACCTTGATTACTGCGGGTTGGTCCTCGTCCCTGTATATGCGCCTGACCAATAGCGGGCCGGTCTTTGATAGCTCCAACAGTGTCATCACACTATCAGGAATCCTTTCGGGTAGTGGCGGTCTGACCAAGCAGGGATCTGGTTATCTCAACTTGAACGGCGTGAATACCTACACGAATGTCACCACCGTCGCGGCGGGCACGCTCGAAGGATCCGGCACGATTGTTGGGCCAATTTCAGTCCAATCCGGAGCGGCTCTTTCCGCCGGTACCGTTGCAGGAACGACGCTCACTTTGGGCACCTTGACCACCAGCAATGTGACGGTCAACACCGGCGCTAACGTGGTGATTAAAGCGTCATCCACCGCCGCCACCAACGACTTGCTTTATGTCAAAGGTGCTTTGGCGCTGAACAACAATCCGCTGATTTTTAATTTCCTGGGCGGAACGCCGTTTACCGGCGGTGCGTATACCATCGTCAGCAATTTGGTGGCCCGCACCGGTACGCTGACTTACGTCAATCCGACGCGCTATGCCGCGACGATTGATCAGTCGCAGGCGAATCGTATTCAAGTCAGCTTCACGGGTACGAATGCTAATTTAGTCTGGCAAGGTAATGTCAGTTCCAACTGGAACGTAAATGCCGATGCCAACTGGTTGAATGCCGGTTTGGCAGACAAATACTACCAATCCGATGCCGTGGTTTTTGATAACACCGGCATTGCCAAGCCAATTGTAAACTTAGCCACCGCCGTGACGCCGGCAAGTATCACCGTGGATGCAACGGGCAACTACACGTTCGCCGGAAGCCCTATCTCGGGCGTTGCCTCGCTGACCAAGAGCGGCAGTGGCACGTTGACCCTGCTCAACACCAACAGCTATGCGGGCATCACCACGATTGCCGGCGGCACGCTGCAAGTTGGCAATGGAGGAACATCCGGTTCTCTGCCGGTCGGCGGTACGGTGGTGGACTACGGTTCGCTTGTGTTCAACCGCTCGGACACCGCTAACTTTAACGGCGTTATTAACGGACCCGGCAGTCTGACGCAAGCGGGTTCCGGCACGCTGCTCATCACCGCGACGCAGAATCATTACGGCGGTACAACCATTAACCCCGGAAGCACCGTTCAATTGGGCAATGGTGCGCTGGCTGACTCTGGCAGCTTGGGTAGCAGTCCGGCCACGAACAACGGCACGGTGAATTTCTTCCGGCTGAGCAGCATCGCCGTTGCCACGCCTTACACCGGGGCCGGCAATTTTAATTTCTTGGGAACCGGTGACGCCGGTCAAAGCGGCTATTCGCTCAATGCCACCAACACCTTTACCGGTCCGGTAACGCTGTCAACGGCGCGTATTCAAAGCGGTGTGGGGGCCTACAGCTTTGGCGGTTCCACCTTCACCGTTAATCCTGGCAGTCAGGTTTACGCGGTCGCGGTTCCATACAGCTCGGTTTATAGCAACCTGCTGACGCTAGCTGGTACCGGCTGGCAGGACGGTTTGGGCGCATTGCGCATTGAAAATGGTGGCACTTGGGCGGGCAACATTACGCTAGCCAACAACGCGCGTATCGGCGTCAACAATGCTACCACCAACATCATTGCCGGCACCATCAGCGGCAATTATGAACTGGAAACTTACGGCGGAAATGCGGCCGCAGCGCTGGTGTTGGCACCGGCTGCTGGCGTAAACAGCTTCAACGCTTTGCGCGTGAGCATCGGCACGGCAGGAGCCAAAACCATTGTGGGGAACGCCAATGCCATTCCGAATAATATTCCGCTGACGATGAATGGCGGCACCTTGGCCTTGAATGGATTTAATCAGACCTTTACGAGCTATCTCAACTTAAACAGCAGTTCGTCCTTTATCAATGGCAGCACGACTTCTCCGGCGAACATTACTTTGGCGCCGTCGGTCAATGCCAGCTTCACTTATAACTGCACGAACGCGGATGGCGGGCCGCAGCCGCTCAATGTGACCATCAATCAAAGTGGCGCGGCGGCCGGGATTACCATGAGCACGTTAAGTCCTGCTTGGACCGGTAATTTCACCAATAATGGCGGCACGATTACCTCCGGCACCCAAAATACTCCGTTTGGCAGTCAGGCAGTGATCGGGCGTAATTTGGTTTTCAACAACAGTTCGTTAGTGACGACATTGAACAACGTGCTGGCGAGTTACAGCGGCAGCATGGTGCTCAATAACAGTACTTGGAACTGTAACCGCTACGTCAGCTTTGCTCCCAACGCGGGAACTTTGACCTTAATTAACTCCACGCTCACCGGTTCGGATAGCTCTGACGGCAGTTACGAAATGTTGTCGTTGCCGAGCACTGTATTGGTGCGCGGCACAGCGCCCTCCTACATGCTTGGCAGTGGTACCTCTCCGGCCTATAACTTGCAGCCGAATGGCACCACGTTCGACGTGGCGGATGTTACCGGCAATGCTAATGCCGACCTGATTGTGGGTGGCGGCAGCAGCACGTTTCTCCATTCTCCGGCGGCCAGCTCCAGCGGTGGCAGTCTGACCAAAATTGGTGCCGGTACTTTGGAACTGGACGGAGCCAACACCTACACCGGCCCCACCACCATTAACGCTGGCACGCTGGCGTTGGGCGCTTCTGCCGCGCTCCTTTCGAGCAGCATCGCGATTGCCAGCGGCGCTACGTTAGATGTTGCTGCGACCTCCGGTGGTTTGACGCTCAGTGTCAGCGGCGAAGTTCTCAGCGGTAGCGGCACCGTGAATGGCAGCGTTACCGACGGTTCTTCCTCGGTAATTTTGCCGGGTGGCAACGGCACGGCGGGCACGCTGACCATTAATAACAATCTTACCTTGGGCAATGGTGGCAGTTTGAATCTGGATCTTTCCAGCAGCCCTGGCAGCGGCAATGATTTGATTCAAGTGAACGGCAATTTGACGCTCGCTGCCGGAGCGCCCACGCCGGTGAACTTCAACTTCCTCAACGGCGTACCCGCCAATGGCACTTACACGCTGATTAATTGCAGCGGCACGATTACCGGCACAGCGGCGACGGCTTTCACCAATGCCGCCAACAGCCGGTACACCACCACGTTCAGCCAATCCGGCAAAACCATTCAGGTGACTTTTGCCGGCTCCAACTCGAATCTTGTTTGGACCGGTACCGACCCGGGGACGGCTTCGACGTGGGATGTAGCCACTTCGACCAACTGGTTTGATGGCACCGGACCCAATGTTTTCTACGCGCTCGATCCTGTGCTGTTTGATGACACGAGTGCGAATACCAATGTCACGCTCAACGTCACCGTTGCGCCGGCTGCCGTGCTGGTGAACACCACCAACGCCTACAACATTAGCGGTAGCGGTGCGATTGCCGGCAACACCAGTTTGACCAAGACCAACACCGGCTCGCTGACCTTGAATGCGGCGAACACCTTCACCGGCCCCGTCATTGTCCAAGCTGGCAAATTGCTGCTCGCCGGCAACAGTCCGCTTGGCGCCAATTTGAATAGCATCACGGTCAGCAACGGTGCGGCCGTGGATTTCAACGGGGGTTCCATGAACTCCGTGAACACGCGGAATTATTCCTTCACGCTGGCTGGCAGCGGTCCCGACGGCAACGGCGCGCTCCTCAATTCCGGCGGCGCTATCTATAGTTATGCGAACGTATCTAATTTGACCCTTGCGGCCGACGCCACCATTGGCGGTAGTGGTCGCTGGGATGTCGGCAGCGGTTCCGCTGGCCAAATCGTCAATGGCAATGGCCATAATCTCATCAAGATCGGCGCTGGCTCAATGGATTTCCGGCCGCAACTTGTCACCAATCTGGCCAGCATCACGTTCAGTGGCGGAACCCTGTTTGACGACAGTAGTTACAGCTTCAACACGCCGGCCACTGCCAGCACGATCATTACCAACTTGGGTTCCACGCTGGCCATCGGCAGCGGCCTCACTTGGAACACGCCGCTGGTCGTGAGTAATGGCATCATCAACAACAACAGCGGCAGCGGCAGTGTTTATTGGCTAGGCTCCGTCAATGTGCAGGGAACCAATTTGTTCAACAACAGCGGTGCGCAGTTCTTTGCCGGCAGCATCTCCGGCCCCGGCACCATTGACGTGAATGGCGGCACGGCTCCGCTGCTCTTTTCCAACGCCAATACCTACACCGGCGGAATCGTCATCAGCAATGCGCCGATCACCACCACCAGTGTGGATGCCACGGCAGGCAGCGCGGCGGTGATTGCCGCCAATCCATCGGCCTTGGGCACGGGACCAGTGACCATTAGTTCGAGTTATCCGGCACTCGCCACCAATGCCGTGTACTTGACCACCAACGTGTTGCGGGCAGTCGAGTTTGCGTTCAGTGCGCCGGGCACGGTATTGAACAATATTATTCTGCCCAGTACCGCGATTACCAACGTCAGTCTGCACGGTCGCGACAGCGGCCAAGTCATCAATTTGGCAGGCGTCATCAGCGGCGGTTTTGCGGGCCTGACCAACTGGATTGATTTTGCGGATGCAAATGCCATTGGCGTCATGCGCTATGGCAATCCGGCCAACACTTTCCTTGGCAACATCACCGCCTTCCGCGGCGCGCTCGCGATCACCGGTGATGGTTCGCTGGGCAACGCCGCCAATTTGTTGCGGCTTAATAATACAGGTGGCCTGCGGTTTGATGCGCCGAACATTAGCGTAGCACACAACATCACTGCCACGCTTGCCACGGTATTCAATGTGTTTGGCGACAACAACGGCGACGGGATTCCCGAGACGCCCAATGCGGCCACCATCAACAGTGTCATTAGTGGTTCTGTTGCGCTGACCGTGTCCGGCGGTCTCACGACGGCTGGTAATTCGGCCGGTTCCCTCACATTGGGCGGCAACAACACTTTCAGCGGCGCGCTGACCGTCAACACGGATACAAAATTAATTGCCGCCCACACCAATGCGCTGGGCACCACGGCGGGAGCCACCACCGTCAATGCCGGCGGCAGTTTGTCGTTGAACCTCAACGGCACTTACGCCAGCGAACCGGTGACCCTCAATGGTTACGGCGTTGCGGCCGGCGGCGTCGGCGTCGGCGCGGTGGAAAACTTGTCGGGCAATAATATTCTGCCCGGTAATATCACCTTAAATTCTTTTTCCGGCGTGGGCGTCACCGCTGGCAGCCTGACTTTGAGCGGGGTGATTTCCGGTGCGTTTCCGTTGACCAAATTGGGCTCCGGTCCGTTGACCTTGAGCGCCACGGAAACCTATAGCGCGGGGACGATTGTCAGTGCGGGCACATTATTCCTGAACGGTTCGCTGCCGGCCGGCAACGCGGTGAGTGTCAATGCCGGCGGCACGCTGGGCGGCAATGGCACCATTAACGCGCCGGTGACGGTGCAGACGGGAGCCACGCTGGCTCCGGGCGTCAGTGCCATCGGCAAACTGGTGGTGAATGGACCGTTGAATCTGTTTGGCACCACAGCCATCGAATTGAACAAGGCGAGCCTCACGAACGACGTGGTGACCGGCATCAGCACGGTGCTTTACGGCGGGACGTTGGCAGTGACCAATCTGGGCGGCACGCTGGCGGTGGGCGACACTTTCAAACTCTTTAGCGCGCAGAGTTATCAGGGCAGTTTTGCCACTCTCGCGCTGCCGGCGTTGGGGGCGAACTTGGCGTGGAGCAATTCGCTCGCGGTCAATGGCAGCCTTCAGGTGGTTACGAATCCGCCGGCGGTCAATCTTGCGCCGACCAACCTCATCGCCACGCTCGCGGGCAATTCGCTGACCTTGCAGTGGCCGGCGGATCACACCGGTTGGCGCCTGCTGGTGCAGACCAATAACTTATCATTAGGCATCAGTAGCAATACGAATGACTGGACCACGGTGAGTGGTTCTGCGGCGACCAATCAGGAAATTATCGCCGTGGATCCCACGAAGCCGACGGAATTTTACCGGCTCGTATATCCTTGAGCCGCAATGACTTAGGCGAATGGCGGTTAGCGGGTGTACCCCTAATTGGGGATAGACACCTCCCCCGCTTTTTTTCTAACTTGCTTAAGCCCTGTAATTGTTTATGAAAAAAACTCCCCGCGCGTTTGATCCGATTCGTCCACCGGCATTTACCTTGATTGAACTGCTGGTGGTGATCGCCATCATCGCCATTCTAGCCGCGATGCTGTTGCCTGCGTTGGCGGCGGCCAAGGAAAAAGCCAAGCGCATGAATTGCACCAACAATGTTCGGCAGTTGGGGTTGGCAACGCATTTGTATGCCACGGACAGCCGGGACCGCTTGCCGTATCCGAACTGGAATCCGCCATGGATTCAGCAAGGTTGGCTGTATGACGGCAGTGCCGGTTCGCCGCCTAATATTCTTACGGCGCCCTACAATGTGAATCCCAATCTGGCTTACGGCGGTGGCACCCCGAATAATCAAGGCGGACTGCTCTGGCCATTTTTGAAAAATGCGGCCATCTATCGCTGCCCGTTGGATTATACCAACACCACGGAATTCATTAATAACCGGCTCAACAAATTATCTACTTACGTGGAGAACGGAGCGATTTGCGCTTTCGGCAATACGACCATCCTCCCATCAGGCCAATCGTACAAAACCACTGATTTTCGGCAGGACGCTTACATCATGTGGGAGCCAAACCCGTTTCTGGTGGATGGCATAAGGACTTCTTACAACGATGCTGCCAGCTATCCCGACCCCACGAGCGACGGTGGCTTGGGGACGCGCCATGGCAAAGCTGGCGGCGTGGTGCTGGGAATCGCCGGGAATGTGCAGTTCGTCAAATATACCGATTGGGCGGCGCAGGCTTTAAGCACGACCAAGAATGCCGTCTGGTGCAATCCGGGAACGGCAAATGGCCGTTGATTTTGATGGCCATAATTTATCCGGGACATAAAAATATGAAAAATAAATTTGGCAATCTGCTCGGATTGTTGACCGTGCTGTTTATGTTGACCGCTTGTGGCAGCCGAACGGACCAGTCCATTTTCAATACTTCGCCGCCGGAAATAAAACACTTTTGGGACCAGGCGTTGACCGCTGACCAAGCCAATGATTATCTGGCCGCCAGCACCAATTACACAGCTTTGCTGCGCCAATCGATTTCTGCTGAGCAATTGGTGGCCGTGCAGGCGGCAGTGGCAGCTTTGAACGAGCGGATGCAAAATGCTGCCGCCAAAGGTGATGCCGCCGCCCAAAAGGCCATCACCGACTTAAAAAATCTACAGTCTGCGCAAGGCACCGGCCGGCCGGGGCGTTGACTTGCGGTCAGCGGCGTGCTAGTAGTCTGGCTAACACCCTGTATTGATTTATGGATTCGACGAATAAGCCTCGTTTGGTTCCCGCCAGCGCCTTCACGCTCATCGAACTCTTGGTAGTCATTGCCATTATTGCGATTCTGGCCGCGATGCTGTTGCCCGCCCTTTCCGCCGCTAAGCAGCGAGCGCAGACCATCAAGTGCCTCAACAATCTCAAGCAGATGGACTTGGCTTACTTCATGTATGTGCAGGACAACAACAAAATGGTTCAATATGTTTCCACCGCTGCGCTGTGGATGCAGACCCTGATTTCGTATCAGTCACAAGTGGCCACCATCCGGCTGTGCCCGCTGGCCGGCGATACGAACAGCCTGCCGGCCGGGCAAACGCAAGGTAGCGCCAAGCAGCCTTGGCACTGGGGCAGCAATCCCAATCTGCTTTTGAATTCCGGCAGCTATGCCATCAATGGCTGGCTTTATTATTGGGATCCCAACGCGGACATTGCGCAATGGGTCGGCGCGGCCAACGCGCCCAAATTTTTTCAGAAAGAATCGGGCATCACCCGGCCGGTGGATACGCCGACTTTTTACGATGCCATTTGGCCGGACGCTTGGCCGGTGATCACGGATATGCTGGCCTCCGATTTGACTAAAGGCGATCAAAGCACTTCCTTGGGGCGTTTGAGTCTGGCCCGGCATCCTCTGAAAAATGCCACTGCGGTGAACGGCCAGCCTGTCCGCGCCGCCATCAACATGTCATTCGCCGACGGCCACGCCGCTAACTGGAAATTGCAGGACATCAAAAATGTTGTCTGGCATGTCGGCTTCACGCCGAACGCCAATCCGTGGGCCACCGGCCCGTAATTTCCCCCGTCTCGCGTCAGGGTTTTTTTCCGGAATCGTTTTTCCTTCCTGCTGAACTAGCTGGCAAATTTTTTTGTCACTGCCGGCTGGCGTCCGCCGCTTCCCCTCAAAATGTGGTATGGCTGCGCGCCGTCCCGCTAAGATAAGCTGCTCCTCAAAGCGGTTTAGACCAAGCAGTTTTATTTTCATCGTAGCGGGATTGATTATGAAAGCACTCGTCAAAAAAGAATCCAAACCCGGTCTCTGGCTTCAGGATGTGCCGGAACCGACCATCGGCATCAATGACGTTCTCATCCGCGTGGATCGCACGGGCATCTGCGGCACGGACCTGCACATTTACAAATGGGACGCTTGGGCGCAAAAAACTATTCCCGTGCCGATGGTCGTCGGCCATGAATTCGTCGGCGAAATCGTCACCGTCGGCTCCAACGTCAACGACTTCCGCGTCGGCGACGTCGTCAGTGCCGAAGGCCACGTCGTCTGTGGCCGCTGCCGCAACTGTCTCGCCGGCCGCCGGCATTTGTGCAAGGACACGCAAGGCATCGGCGTGAACCGCACCGGCGCGTTTGCCGAATATATTTCCGTGCCGATGACCAATGTCTGGCATCACCAGCCGGGCATTGACCGCGATGTCGCCAGCATTTTTGATCCGTTCGGCAATGCCGTTCACACCGCACTCTCGTTTGACCTGCTCGGTGAGGACGTGCTGATCACCGGCGCGGGGCCGATTGGCGTGATGGCCGCCGGTATCGCCAAACACGCCGGCGCCCGCTATGTCGTCATCACGGATGTGAATGATTATCGCCTCGCGCTCGCCAAAAAAATGGGTGCGGACGTGGCGCTGAATGTCACGCAAGGGAAACTGGCCGAGGTGCAAAAACAATTGGGCATGAAGGAAGGCTTCGATGTTGGCCTCGAAATGTCCGGCAGCCCGGCCGCGTTCCGCGACATGATTGACGCGATGGCGCACGGCGGCAAAATCGCGTTGCTCGGCATTCCGTCCGAGCCAATTGCGATTGATTGGAACAAAGTGGTTTTCAATATGCTCACCATCAAGGGCATTTACGGCCGCGAAATGTATGAGACGTGGTACAAAATGACGGTGATGCTCGAAAGCGGCCTGGACATCCGCCCGGTCATCACGCACCGCTTCCACTACACGGAATTTGAACAAGGCTTTCAGGCAATGTTGAGCGGGCAATCCGGCAAAGTGGTGCTCAATTGGCGTTAGCCCCAATGCAAGAGCAAAAATTTTTTGTCCACCGCCCAACGGCGGAAGCCATGCTGCCGCCATTCAAATTAATCAAAAAATAAAAATGAAATTATTCCGACTCCTCGCCGTCTTGCTGTTGGCCGGCGGAACCACGCAAGCGCAAACCGAACTGCGCGTGCCCGCTTTCACCGCCTACTTTGACCCCGATGTCGAAGGCGCGCAGATTTCCGACGGTGGCGTCACCGGCTGGGATGATCCCGCAATCAACGTGCTTTGGTTCGGCGAAATCAAAACACCCGGTGCCCTCGCCTGCGCGGTGTCGCTGCGGCTGCCGGCGGGCGCGGAAACCAAATTGCGCCTGACCGTCGCCGGCACCGCCCATGAGGCCATTGCCAAAGGCGCCGGCAACGGCACGGTGACCGTGGATTTCGGCACGTTCGCCATCGCGGCGGCGGGCTATCAAAAATTTACTTTGACCTCGCTGAATGCGGCCGGCAAAGCGGCCGGCGAGATTGAAGCTTTGCTGTTGCACGGCCCCGCCGTCTCCAGTGCCCACTTTAATCTCAAGTCGCGTCGCAACACGGCCTCCGTGCATCTCGCGTATCCCACCAAAGAATTCACCAACGTGAATGCATTCTATTGCGAAGTCACCGCGACCGAAACGCCGCTCTGGACTTATTTTGAAGCCGCCGGCTGGCATCGCGGATATTTTGGAATGCAAGTCAACAGCCCGACCGAGCGCCGGATTATTTTCTCCGTCTGGGACAGCGGCAAGGAAGCCGTGAGCCGGAGTAAGGTTGGTCAGGAAGATCGCGTGCAACTGCTGGCCAAAGGCGACGGCGTGAATGCCGGCGATTTCGGCAACGAAGGCACCGGCGGCCACAGCCATTTGGTTTATGACTGGAAAACCGGCGAGCGCCAGCGCTTTCTCGTCACCTGCCAAGTTCCGGATGCCACGCACACGATTTATACCGGCTATTGGTTTCATCCCGAGCAAAAAAAATGGCTACTGATTTCGCGCTGGAAAGCGCCGAAAGACGGCGCGTATTTGCACGGCCTGTACAGCTTTGTCGAAAATTTCGGCGGCGACAACGGCCTGCTCCACCGTCAGGCGGATTACGGCAATCAATGGCTGCGCACCGCTGACGGCATGTGGCACGAAGTGACCACCGCGAGTTTCAGCCACGACCCGACCGGGCGCCATGACCGCTTCGACCGCTACATGGGCGTCGAGCACGGCGATTTCTTCCTGTCCACCGGCGGTTTCCTGCCGGGCTTCACCCAGTTCGGGGAAAAATTTACGCGCCCGGCCACAGGCAAAATGCCGACGGATTTGCCGCTGCCGGAATAATTTTTTGTCCGCTTATGACCAGTCCCTTCCAAACCCATTTGCAAACCCAGCTCGCGGACATTCGCGCCGCTGGCACCTACAAAAACGAGCGCGTCATCGTCACGCCGCAAGGCACCACCATTCGCGTGGCCGACGGCCAGCCGGTGCTGAATTTGTGCGCCAACAATTATCTCGGCCTCGCGCAGCATCCGGCCGTCGCTGCCGCCGCGAAGGCGGCGATTGATGAATGGGGCTACGGCTGCGCCAGCGTCCGCTTCATCTGCGGCACGCAAGGTGTGCACAAGCAGCTGGAGCAGAAAATAAGCAACTTCCTCGGTACCGAAGACACGATTCTTTATTCTTCGTGCTTCGACGCCAATGGTGGTTTGTTCGAGACGCTGCTGGGCGAGCAGGACGCGATTATTTCGGACGAGCTGAACCACGCGAGCATTATTGACGGCATCCGTTTGTGCAAGGCGCAGCGGCATCGTTACAAAAACAACGACATGGCCGACCTCGAAGCGAAGTTGCAAGCGGCTGCGAATTGCCGGTTCAAAATGATCGCCACCGACGGCGTGTTTTCGATGGACGGCTACATCGCGAACCTAAAAACCATTTGCGATTTGGCGGAAAAATACGGTGCGCTCGTGATGGTGGACGATTCCCACGCGGTCGGCTTCATGGGCAAGACCGGGCGCGGCACTCACGAATTTAATCATGTCATGGGCCGCGTGGATATTATCACCGGCACGCTCGGCAAGGCGCTTGGCGGCGCGAGCGGCGGTTACACGAGCGGCCGGCGCGAGGTCATCGAATTTTTGCGGCAGCGCTCGCGGCCGTATTTGTTTTCCAACACGCTGGCGCCGAGTATCGCCGGGGCGTCGCTGAAAGTTTTGGACTTGTTGAGCACCTCGACCGAACTGCGCGATAAACTGGAGGCGAACACAAAATATTTCCGCGCTGGCATGGCGAAACTCGGCTTCAATATTTTGCCCGGCACGCATCCGATTTGTCCGGTGATGCTCGGCGATGCTGCGCTGGCGGGAAAATTCGCTGAGGCGATGCTGAAAAAGGGCGTCTATGTCATTGGGTTCAGCTATCCGGTCGTGCCGCAAGGCAAGGCGCGCATCCGCACGCAAATCTCGGCGGCGCACTCTTGGCTGGATCTGGAAAAAGCGCTGAACGCATTTGCCGAGGTCAAGCGCGAGCTGGGAATTTAATGTTTCGCGCCGCGATTTTGGGCTAACTTGGCGGGCAGCAAAAACGTCTGAGTCACCGCCGGTAAAAATCATGAAACGAATTTTTCAACTATTGGCGTTCGGACTGCTGACCGCCAGCCTGCACGCGGCCGCGCCGGCGACGCGGCCGAACATTGTTTTCATTCTTGCCGATGATTTGGGCTACGGCGACATCGGGCCGTTCGGGCAAAAAATCATTCACACGCCCACGCTCGATCGGCTGGCGCATGAAGGCATGAAGTTCACGCAGCATTACACCGGCAGTCCGGTCTGCGCCCCGGCGCGCTGTGTGCTGATGACCGGGCGGCATCCGGGTCACGCTTTCATCCGCGACAACCGCGAAGTTGGCGGCTGGTATTCCGGCCTCGGGCAATTTCCCATTCCGGCGTCCGAAGTGACGCTTGCCTCCGTGCTCAAAGCCGCTGGCTACGCGACCGGCGCGTTTGGCAAATGGGGACTCGGCGGCGTCGGCTCTGCGGGCGATCCGCTGCAACATGGCTTTGATCATTTTTTCGGCTTCAACGACCAGCGGCCGGCGCATAATTATTTTCCGCAATATCTGGTGGACGATGCCGTGCGCGTGCCGTTGCCCGGCAATGCGAACGTGGTGGCGACCGAAGAAAAAATGCAGTTGCCCGCCGGCGCGGACCCGCACGACGCGGCGAATTACGCGCGGTTCATCGGCCAACAATACGCGCCGGACTTGTGCCACGAGCGTGCGCTGAAATTTATTCGCGAAAACAAAAACCACCCGTTTTTCCTCTATTATCCCACGACCGTGCCGCATCTCGCGCTGCAGGTGCCGGCCGATTCGCTGGCCGAATACCAAGGCAAATTGGCGGACCAACCTTACATTGGTGGCAACGGCTACCTGCCGCAGCAATTTCCGCACGCCGCCTATGCCGCAATGATCACGCGGATGGATCGCGACATCGGTCGTCTCGCGCATCTCATTCAGGAACTGGGTTTGGACGACAACACGATTTTTATTTTCACCTCCGACAACGGCGCGGTGTATCCACTCTCCGGTTTCGATCCCGTGTTTTTCAAATCCAACGGTGACCTGCATGGATACAAAGGCGACATTTACGAAGGCGGCATCCGCGAGCCGCTCATCGTGCGCTGGAAAGGCCATGTGCCGGCGAATCAAACCTCGACGTTCGTGACGGGTTTTGAAGATTGGATGCCGACGCTGCTGGAATTGGCCGGGGCCACCAATCTCCTGCCGGCCACCGCCGACGGCATCAGTTTCGCGCCGACGCTGCTGGGCGGCCAACAGCCGGCGCGCCCGTTTCTTTACCGCGAATTTCACGGTTACGGCGGCCAGCAGGCGGTGCGCGTCGGAGATTGGAAATTGGTACGCCGACATTTGCTCGGAACACCGAAAAAACCAGCCGCGCCGACCACGGAACTTTTCAATCTTGGAACCGACCCGGCGGAAACCGCCGATGTCGCTGCGGCGCATCCGGACATCGTTGCGAAGTTGGAAAAAATTCTCACCGAACAGCACACGCCGTCGCCGAACTTCCGGTTTCCGCTGCTCGACAAAACGCCCGGTTCCACCACGGAGTTTGAAGCCGACGAGGCACCGCCGGCGAAGTTGTCACCGGCTCAGGAGTTGCTCAAAAAATGAAATCCTTTTTCTGGGCGACGCTGCTGGCCTTCGCCGTTTTCCCGGCCGTCGCGTCGCTGGCGGCGCGACCGAATATCATCCTGATCGTTTCCGATGACCAGGGCTATGCGGATGCCGGTTTTCAAGGCAGCAAAGACATTCCCACGCCGAACCTCGACCAACTCGCTCAAGCCGGCGTCCGCTGCACCCGCGGCTACGTGACGGCGCCGGTGTGCAGTCCGTCGCGCGCCGGTTTTTTGACGGGCCGCTATCAGGAAAAATTCGGCCACCACAACAATATCGTCGCGGAAGCGGCGCTGCCCATCGCGCATCTGCCGGCGGGCGAAATCCTGTTGCCCGAAGTTTTGGCGCAGGCCGGTTACGAAACCGCGATGATTGGCAAATGGCATCTCGGCTTGCAGCGCGGGTTTGGCCCCGGCGACCGCGGCTTCCAGAATTTTTTTGGCTTTGCCACTGGCGGCCATGATTATTTTGTGAATCATCCGGACCAGCCGGCGATGGGCGACGGCAGCTATCAGGCGCGCATCGAACGCAATGGCGTGGGCGTCGCGGTTCCGGGTTATCTCACCGACGCGTGGGGCGACGAAGCCGTGCGCGTCATCCGGCAAAAACGCGACCGACCGCTGTTTTTGTATCTCGCCTTCAACGCACCGCACACGCCGACGCAAGCGCCGGTGGAATTAGTGCAAGCCATGTCGCCGGCCTTGATCGGCAAAAACCGGCGGACGTACGCGGCGCAAATCGCGGCGCTCGATGCCAATGTCGGCAAAGTCCGCGCCGCGCTCCGCGAAACCGGCCAGGACACCAACACCTTCATCCTGTTTTTTTCCGACAACGGCGGCGCGATGTATCCGTTCTACGACAACACGCCGCTGCGGGACCACAAAGGATCGCTCTACGAAGGCGGCATTCGCGTGCCGTTTCTGGCGGTGTATCCCGGGCATATTCCGGCGGGCCGCGTTTGCGCCACGCCCGTGACCACGCTCGATGTGTTTGCGACCGTGTGCGGATTGGCGGGCGCACCGCTGCCGAAAAACAAACCGCTGGACAGCGCCGACATGTTGCCGTTGTTGACCGGGGCGTCGCATCGCGCGGTGCATGAAAATCTATTTTGGAATTTTCCGTCGTTCGGTGCCGCCGTGGCCGCCGGCGATTGGAAACTGGTAGTGTCAAAAAAAGGCGCACCGGAATTGTTTAATCTTGCCACCGACATAGGTGAAAAAAACGATCTGGCGGCGGCGCGGCCGGAGGAAGTTCGCCGGCTGACGCAATTGCTCGACAACTGGCTGGCACAAACCGTCACGCCGCTGTGGGGGCCGGGCAGCAAAAAGAATCCCGGCGCAAAAACGGCCGCCGCTGCGGTTCCGCGCGGCGACCTGATTGGCGAAACCGAAAAATAATTTTTATTGCATGACTCACTTCCTGCCCGGTTCGGTTCGCGCGAAAATATTTTTTACGGTCGGCGTGTTCGCGCTGTTGCTCCCGTGGGTCCGGCCAGCGGCCGCCGCGCCGGCACCCAGCACGCGGCCAAACATCGTTTTTATCCTTATTGACGACATGGGTTGGGCGGATGGCGCCTGTTTTGGCAGCAAATTTTATCAGACGCCGCAGATTGATTCGCTCGCGGCACAATCGGTGCGGTTCACCTCGGCCTACGCGGCGTGTGCCGTCTGCTCGCCGACGCGCGCGGCGTTGCTGACGGGAAAATATCCGGCGCGGCTGCACATCACGGATTGGATCGCCGGGGAGGGCGCGCCGAAAAACGCGCGGTTCAAAATTCCCGACTGGCAGCAGCATTTGCCGCGAGCAGAAACCACGCTGGCGACGGCGCTGAAAAAGCTGGGTTACACGACCGCGCACCTTGGTAAATGGCATCTCGGCGGCGGCGAATTTTTACCGCAATATCAGGGCTTCGACACCAACATCGCCGGCGGCGAGACTGGTCATCCGGCTTCCTATTTCTGGCCGTACGGCGCGACGAATCATCCGAATCATGTGCCTGGCCTCGCCGCGCGCGGGGGGCAGCCGGGCGAATATCTCACCGACCAACTCACCGACGAAGCGCTGCAATTCATCGAAGCGCATCGGGACCAACCGTTTTATCTCAATTTCTGCCACTACGCGGTGCACGCGCCGTTGATGGGCAAACAGGAGTTGATTGACGCCGCCGCCGACCGACCGGGCGCAGATGGTCAGAGCAACCGGGTTTATGCGGCGATGCTCAAAAGCGTGGACGAAAGCGTTGGTCGCATTGTGAAAAAATTGGAGGAGTTGCAGTTGGCGGATCGCACGCTGATTGTATTCACTTCGGACAACGGCGGCGCGGTGCATTTCGGCCAGCCGGTCGCCACGGCGAATTTCCCGCTACGCAACGGCAAAGGCTCGGCCTACGAAGGCGGCTTGCGCGTGCCGCTGCTCATCAAAATGCCCGGCGTCACGCACGCCGGCACCGTCTGCGAGACGCCGGTCATCACGATGGATTTTTTTCCGACGCTGCTCGAACTTGCCGGCGCGGAAAAATCCGCCGCGCGCACGGCGGTGGACGGCGTGAGTTTGGTGCCGCTGCTGCGCGGAGAAAAGCAGACGCCGCACCAAAAACTTTTCTGGCACTATCCGCATTATTGGAATGGCGGGAAAATTTCGCCGTACAGCGTCGCGCGCGTTGGCGATTGGAAGCTGATCCGCTTTTACGAAACCGGCCGCGAGGAATTGTACGACGTGAAATCCGATTTGTCGGAGCGAAAGGATCTGGCGGCGGCGCGCCCGGAAAAACGGCAGGAACTCGCCGGGCGGCTGGACGCGTGGCTACACGAGGTCGGCGCGCAATTGCCGGTGCCGCGATGAAATCAGCCGCGAAAAGTTTTTCCATATGAAACGAACTGCCATCATTTTGGCGCTGAGTTGGCTGGCATTTACCGCCGTTGCCTCGTCGCCGCCGAACATCGTCATTATTTTTACTGACGACCAAGGCTACGCCGATGTCGGTAAGTTTGGCGCGGAAGGTTTTACGACGCCGAATCTGGACCGGCTGGCCGACGAGGGTGCGGTGTTCCGAAATTTTCACGTTGCGCAGCCGGTGTGTTCCGCTTCGCGCGCGGCGCTGCTGACCGGCTGTTATCCCAATCGCATCGGCATTCACGGCGCGCTGGCTCCGAAGAGCAAAGTAGGTCTCAGCGATAACGAGGTCACGCTGGCGCAGTTACTGAAGGCGCGCGGCTACGCCACCAGCATGTTGGGCAAATGGCATCTCGGGGATGCGCCGCAGTTCATGCCGCTGCGGCACGGTTTCGATGAGTATTTCGGCGAATCGGTTTCGGTGGACATGTGGCCGGGTTATCCGGATTTGATCACCAACATGCCGTCGCCGATGGCGGCGCTGCGCCGGGAATATCCGCACCTGCCGATTTGGGACGGCGATAAAAAATTCCGTGAGGAAATGTCCATTGACGATTTGAATCATCTGACGACCTGGTATGCCGAGCGCGCGGTAAAATTTATCGAAGCGAATAAGGCGCATCCGTTTTTCCTCTACGTCGCGCACAACATGCCGCATGTGCCGCTGGGCGTGAGCGAGAAATATCGCGGCAAAAGTGCGCGCGGACTTTATGGCGACGTGATCGAGGAAATTGACTGGTCGGTCGGGCAGATTCTCGCCGCGCTGCATCGCAATGGTCTGGAGGAAAACACGTTGGTTATTTTCACTTCCGACAACGGTCCGTGGCTTCAGTATGGCAACCACGCCGGCTCGGCCAAACCGCTGCGCGAAGGCAAGGGCACGAATTGGGAAGGCGGCACGCGCGAACCATGCATCATGCGCTGGCCGGGAAAAATTCCCGCCGGCGCAGACACGTGGGACATGTTGATGACAATTGATTTGCTGCCGACCATCGCCAAACTCGTGGGAGCTGATTTGCCCAAAAATAAAATTGATGGTCTCGATGTCTGGCCCATTATTTCCCGTCAGCCCGGTGCGAAAAATCCGCACGCCGCGTACTGGTTTTATTATCAGGTCAACACGCTGGAAGCCGTGATCACCGGCGACGGCCGCTGGAAATTGCAGTTGCCGCACACCTATCAAACGCTGGCTGGCCGGGCCGGCGGGCGGGATGGCGTGCCGGTGCCCTATGCGCAGCGCAAAATTGCCACGGCGGAGCTTTATGATCTGGTGAACGATTTGGGCGAGCACACCGATGTCGCCGCGCAACATCCGGAAATAGTCGCGCAACTGACTGCCGAAGCGGAGCGAGCGCGCGCCGATTTGGGCGATGCGGCGATGAAAATTCCCGGCACCGGCCGCCGCGAACCGGGCCGGTTGACTCCCCCCCGCGAATGAAAACCCGACTGAAATATTTTTTAACCGGCGCGCTTTTTTTGCCGGCGTCGTTGCTGGCCGCCGCGCCGCGCCCGAACATTTTGTTCATCATGGCGGATGACCATTCCGCAGCGGCAATCAGCGCGTATGGGAGCAAGGTGAATCAGACGCCGCAGTTGGATCGGCTGGCGGTGCAGGGCATGCGGTTGGATCATGTTTATTGCGTCAATTCCATTTGCTCGCCAAGCCGCGCGACGATTCTTACCGGCAAGTACAGCCATCTCAACGGCGTGCCGACGTTCAACCGCTTCGACGGCGCGCAGCCGACGGTTGCGAAATATTTGCAGGCGGCGGGCTATTACACCGGCATGATTGGCAAGTGGCATCTGGGCAGCACGCCGACGGGTTTTGACCGCTGGGAAATTTTGCCTGGTCAGGGAATTTATTTTGATCCGGTGTTTATCAATGCCGACGGCCGGCACGGCATCAAGGGTTATGTCACCGACGTCATCACCGATCTGGGGCTGGACTTTCTGCAACACCGGCCGGCGGATAAACCATTTTTTCTGATGCTGCACCACAAGGCGCCGCATCGCGATTGGGAACCAGATCAAATACATCAGGCCCAGTTCGCCGGCCGGACCATACCCGAACCGCCGACGCTACACGATGATTACGCCACCCGCACCGATGCGATTCGCGAGTGCGCCCAAAAAGTGTTTTATGATCTGACGCGGCGCGATTTGAAGTTGGTGCCGCCGGCGGAGTTGAAAGGTCCCGCGCGGAACCAGTGGCTCGCGGTCAAACCGACGGAAGTGGATTGGGTTGCCGATGGCCGGACGAATCATCTCACCGGCGACGCGTTGAATACCTGGAAATACCAGCGCTACATGCAGGATTATCTCGCCTGCGTGCAGTCGGTGGATGACAACGTCGGTCGCCTGCTCGCGTGGCTGGACCGCGCCGGCCTCGCCAGCAATACGGTGGTAATTTACACCAGCGACCAGGGATTTTTTCTCGGCGACCATGGCCTGTACGACAAACGCTTCATGTACGAGGACTCCATCAAAATGCCGTTTCTCATCCGCTGGCCCGGCGTCATCCCGGCCGGCAGCGTGCAGTCGGCGCTGGCCATCAATGCCGATTTTGCGCCGTTGTTCCTGGACTTGGCCGGCCAGCCGGTGCCGGCGGAAATGCAGGGGCGCAGCTTGCTGCCGCTGCTTCGGAACGAGCGGCCCGCCGACTGGCGCACGAGTTTTTATTACCGCTATTATCATGACCCCGGCGATCACAACACACGGGCGCATTACGGCGTCCGCACGGAAACGCACAAGCTCATTTATTTTTGGAAAAAAGATCAGTGGGAACTTTACGACCTCGTGCACGATCCGCTCGAATTGCATAATCTTTATGCCAATCCCGCGCAGGCCGGCCTTGCGGCGCAGCTCAAAACCGAACTGTTCCGGTTGAAAAAAGAATTGAAGGACGAAGACCAGTTCGCCAACCAGCAACCGCCGCCCGGCACCGACTAACCGCGCCAAGACTTTGCCATGAAAAAAAACAGAATCTCATTTTACTGTTTTCATTGCGCCGCGCTGGTGGCCATGACGCTAATTTTTGCGGCGGAGAAAAATTTCGCCGCGCCGCCGCCCAATGTCTTGCTTATTTTGGCGGACGACCTCGGCTTCGGCGACACCGGCGTGTATGGCGCGACGAAAATTCCCACGCCGAATGTGGATCGCCTCGGTCGGCAGGGGCTGCGCTTCACCGATGCGCACGCCACGTCCGCCACCTGCACGCCTTCGCGCTATTCGCTGCTCACCGGCGAATATCCCTGGCGCAAAGCCGGCACCGGCGTCCTGCCCGGCAATGCGCCGCTGATCATTGATACTAACCGGCTCACGCTCGCGAGTGTTTTTCAGCGCGCAGGTTATCACACCGGCGTGGTGGGCAAATGGCATCTCGGCCTCGGCGGACCGAACGGCGCGGATTGGAACGGCGACATCGCGCCCGGTCCAAACGAACTCGGCTTTCAATACAGCTTCATCATGGCCGCGACCGGCGACCGGGTGCCGTGCGTGTACATCGAAAACCACCGCGTTGTCGGTCTCGATCCCCGCGATCCCATCCGCGTCAGCTACGGCCGGCCCATCGGCGATGAACCGACCGGCCGGCAACATCCGGAGCTGTTGAAAATGGGACTTTCGCTCGGCCACGACGGCACGATTGTGGACGGTATCAGCCGCATCGGCTTCATGAGCGGCGGCCAGGCCGCGCGCTGGAAGGATGCCGACAAGGCGGATATTCTCACCGGCCAAGCCGTGGACTTCATCCGCCGCAACACCAACGCGCCGTTTTTTCTCTACTTTGCCACGCATGATCCGCATGTGCCTCGCGTGCCGCATCCGCGCTTCGTCGGCAAAAGCGGCTGTGGCGTGCGCGGCGATGTGATTGTGGAATTTGATTGGTGCGTCGGCGAAATGCTGGCCGCACTCGACCGCTACCAGCTCGCTTCGAACACAATCGTGATTTTGTCCAGCGACAACGGCCCGGTGGTGGATGACGGTTACGCCGACGGCGCGGCGGAAAATCTGCACGGCCACACGCCGGCTGGTCCGCTGCGTGGCAGCAAATATTCCGTGTACGAAGCCGGCACGCGCGTGCCGTTCATCGTGCGCTGGCCGGGCCGGGTGACGCCCGGGGTTTCCGAGGCGCTCGTGTGTTTGATGGATTTCCCCGCATCGTTCGCGGCGTTGACTGGCCAGCGGATTCCCGCCGGTCAGGCGCCTGACAGCGTCAACGTTCTGCCCGCGCTGCTGGGCGAGGATCGTATCGGTCGCCCGCAGTTGGTCGAACACGATGGCGCGCGGGTGCTGGGTTTTCGCGACGGACTCTGGAAATACATCGAGCCGGAACGTCGGCTGCGGCTGCGCGCGGAATATTCCCCGCTCGGCGAATTGTACGATCTGGGCCGCGACCTTGGAGAGACCAACAATCTCCGCCCGACCGAACCGGAGCAAAGCCAGAAACTTGCCAGCGAATTGCTGGACGCCCAGCGGGCCGGCCGCGCGGCGGATGCCAAACCCGCCGCCTTAAAAAACGTTACCAATCCCATTCCATGAAAAATTCCTCGCTCCTCGCCCTGCTCGCTGGTCTCGCGTTTTTCGCCGCCAGCGCGTCTGCGCAACATCTGTGGTGGGACCTCGCCGGCCAGAATGCGGGAACTTGCCTCTACGGCGAAATCACCGTGCTCGCCACCCAGCCGACCACTTATTACTGCGGCGCCAACTGGCATCCCGGCGAACCCGCCGGCGGTTATTGTGGTATTCAGCACAATGATCCCGGCGAGCGCCGCACGATTTTTTCCATCTGGGACACCGCGCCGACCTTGCATCCGAAAGTCACTGAAGCCTGGCCGGAAACCGTCTTTGGCCGATTCGGCGGCGAAGGCGAAGGCGGCCACACGCATCTGCTGTGGAATTGGCAGACGAACCAAACGTTTCAATTCTTCGTCCGCAAACAGCCCGGCGCGGACACCAACACCACTGACGCGCGCTATTATATTTTTGATCCCGCCCGCCAAACCTGGCATCACCTCGCCACCATCAACAGCCCGAACGGCGGTCATACCAGCGTGACCACGCTCGGCGGCGGCGTGAATTCTTTTCTCGAAAATTTCTCTGGCGAAAATCCCCGCGCGCCGCGCCTTGCGCTTTATCGGCTCTGGCTGGGGCCGGATGTGGACCATTTACAATGCCTCACCCGCGCCCACGGCGACGGCCTCTGGGGCGAATTGCATGATCAGTATTTCCTCGCCGCCGGCGGCAGCAACGAACTAGCCGCCGTCTTCTCTAATTTAGCTACGGACTACGGTCCGCCGGTGTATGCCCGCCACGACGCAACCCTCCCGCCGCTCACCGACCGGCCGCTCTCGGCGACGTTGCGTGCGCAACTGAATCATCTGCCGCGCGCCGCCGGCACGGAGCCGGCTCCGACCGAAGTCTCCTGCGAGCAGCCCGCGCCGGAAGATTTGGCCGCCGCCGCCGGCGTCACCTTGCCGCATCCGCCGTGGCATGTGGCGAACATCTGGTGGGATTTCCAAACTCCCGTGCGCCATTTCACCCGGCTGGAAATGGACGTGACCATTGACCGCGCGATTCCCACCAATTACAACCTCTACGTCTCGCCCTGCGGGATTGCGGATATCAACGGCCAGACTTTTTACGGCGGCTTGCAATCCAACATCAACGGCTGGCCCGACGCCACCAATCACACCCGCGTCTTTCCCGGTCACGGCGCCATTTTCTCCCGCTGGTCGGCGGATAAGAAAACGCCCGTGGGTTTGGAAAACGTCCGCGTGGCGGGCGCGGATTGCCTGATCGAGAGTGCCGGCTACGAAGGCGAATTCGCCAGCGTCCGCCGGCCGTTCGCGTGGACGCAGGGCACCTACACCTATTGCATCGAGAAGGGCGAAACCGAAGTGGCCGCCGGCAAGACCAACACCTGGTTCACCTGCCGCGTGCGGTCCGCCGATGGCACCGTGCGCGACGTGGGCAGCCTGCGGTTTGAAGGGGCGGACTTCACCTATTGGGCGCGGCATTCCGCCTTTGTGGAAGTGTACAGCACCGCGCTGATTCCCCATGCGCCCATTCCCAAGGTCAATGTCACCTTCAGCCACCCCCGCGTGAACGGCGCGCCGGTGCCGCTCAAAAAAGTCACCGCATACTATCCGCACAAAAGCACGGAACCCGCCGCGCCGGACTGCTGCTGGATTCGGCCGGCTGGCGATCAGGTGCGGGTGGAAGTGGGCGCCATCTTTGTGCGCGACGAAGCGCAGCGGCGGCATGAAGTGAAAGCCGAGTAAACCGCGCCGGCGGCGGTTTCTACGGCGATCTGGTTAGGCCGATCAAACGCCACCATAATCAATAGTAACCTTGTGAGGCTTCAATGTCCCGACTGCTTGGTAAACGCTGCTCTCACGGATGAAAGCCTCAAAGCCGACCAAATCATCTGCGGAACGACACCAACGATTGCCTTTGGTCAAAGCATCAAATGCCGGTGACGGCTGAAAAAAGCAAGTAAGCGAAAGCTGCCTGAAACCCTCGTCATCAACTGAATCTGCCACAATAAACTGGCGCGTGATGTTGCACTCAAAAAAGCGTCCGTGTCCCCAATCGTATGTGCCCCACTGAAAAAGCAACATATCTCCACCGCTGTCTTCAAGCGAAATATCGTCTATCTGAACCTGCTGATAAAAATCCAACATCACACCGACTGCCTCCGCCGGAGTGAGCGCAGCGGAAGTCTTGCCAGACTGAATGATAAAACTCTCAAAATCTTCTTTTGCGGCTTCAAGTTTCATGGTGCGTGATATGTGAGCGGCCTAACGAAAAAAGCTGAGCCACCGCCGACTCGCGACGTGAACCGCGCCAATGGCGGTTAGCTCCGGTGATTAGGTGGCAGGTCAATCGTCATAACCTATCTCGCTTGGCTGACCGTCTACAAACTCAACGCGCCAAACTCGAGAATCGTCTCCGTTTGCCAAAAACTCCAATGCAAAATTGTCTGGCTTGGCTTCCCAAATGAAATCAAACGAGTAGAAATCTAACCTTGCCTGTCTCAAATCAGTCTCGCGGCTACGAAGAAACTCTATCGCGCTGCGTTCCGTGTCGGAAAATCTCGCTAACAAGCTGCGGACGCTGCCAAGCAAAGCTGCATCCGGTGCTGTCTCTGTGCCACCAACCGAAAATCGAAGCTCGCGTCCATCATGCTGAACCGTGCCGCCCCAAACACCACACTCAAGCGTAAGAACTCCCAACTCCGAATCGCGAAACTCCGGCGGTGGTGACTTCGTGAACAAATTCTTGAGGCTAGAAAACATAATCGTGGCGATGACACATAAAAATATATTAGGCGGCAATGGCCTAATAACTAATTACGTTCACCAAACCGCTGTATAAGTTTCGTGATGCCGGCGAGGTCTGGAATGTCCCAAACCTTCCATCTACCTCTGGAATCTTGGCCGGTCTCAGCCCCAAACTGGCTGTGCAGGAAGTGAGATAATAATGCCTCGACCTCGCCGGACGGAGTAACGCTGTAATAATGGCGTCTTGGTGCAATCCAAAGGCTGCCGCGTTTGATGTCACTGCGCATAATCCTGTGTCGCTCGCCAATGTTCACCTGCAAACTGAGTAACGGGAGCTGGTCAACGATTGCTTTAATGTCGCTATTCATTTGAGTGTGCGTGATGCCGCCGAATAGATAATGGACGCCGCGTAGTGCCGCCGAGCCATTTTCATAAAACGACCCTAGGCCCGCCGAAAACCCAAGTCCAGCATAAATTAAAAGCGTGGCTGGCCCGGTCGCCGGCAGGCCGGACCATGCTTTGGGTGGGGCGAGCGTCCTCGCGAGCCGGGCGGCGCAAAGCCAATCCCGGCGGCGGCTCGCGGGGACGCTCGCCCCA